>ENA-OFCF01000211-OFCF01000211.1-metagenomes-genome-assembly--contig:-NODE-211-length-28701-cov-14.796935_pt1 | contig 28701 bp, 26 predicted proteins | sample MGYA00153387_OFCF01 | MGnify analysis MGYA00153387 | reverse complement strand
TCAAAGCGGTTGGCTGATGGCACTGAAGGTATTTGCGATTTGCTTGATTCTGCAACAATTGCAAGACAATTTTGTGTCGCCACGCGTGATGCAAAGCACGGTGCATCTCAATCCCGTGGTAGTATTTTTTGCGCTGTTAGTTGGGACGCGAATGTCGGGAGTACTCGGTGTCTTTTTGGCAATTCCGATCGCTGGAGTAATAGTCAGCCTGTTAGAGATTGAGGAAGCACAAGGAGGTTAGAGCCGATCTCCAAATCCTCACGCGTCAGCTAAATTTGGTGTCTGGAAGGCTGGTATGATTGCGGAGGTAACATGTCACCGCCTAAATATAAAAATCAATATCTAACATATTTATGAAAATTTTATTTGTTGCGGCGGAAGCTGCTCCCATTGCCAAAGTTGGTGGTATGGGTGATGTGGTGGGTGCGTTGCCCAAATTTTTACGCAAAATGGGGCATGATGTGCGGATATTTATGCCTTATTACGGCTCCCTAGTGGGTAAATTAGATATTCCCTACGAGCCTGTGTGGGAGGGAGACGCGATGTTCAATCACTTCGCGGTGTATGAGACAGTGCTGCCAGGTACCGACGTTCCCTTGTACTTATTCGGGCATCCAGCGTTCGATCCGCTGCGGATCTATGGCGGAGAGGATGAGGATTGGCGATTTACATTTTTTGCCAATGGCGCGGCGGAATTCTGTTGGAATTATTGGAAACCAAATGTCCTCCACTGTCATGACTGGCATACGGGGATGTTACCCGTCTGGATGCACCAAGATCCCGATATTAGTACGATCTTCACCATTCATAATTTAGCCTACCAAGGGCCGTGGCGGTGGTATCTGGAGCGGATTACCTGGTGTCCTTGGTACATGCAGGGGCATAATACGATGGCAGCAGCGGTACAATTTGCCGATCGAGTCAATACAGTTTCGCCTACTTATGCCGCCCAGATTCAGACGATCGAATATGGGGAGACACTTGAGGGGTTGCTATCGTTTGTGAGTGGGAGATTGTCGGGAATTGTCAATGGGATCGATACGGAAGTTTACGATCCGGCGAATGATAAAGCTCTAGCTCAAACTTATACGGCAAAAACGATCGAAGATCGCGCTCAGAATAAAGCCGCACTTCAACAGGAACTTGGTTTAGCGATAAATCCCAAGACTTTTCTGGTGGGGATGGTATCCCGATTGGTAGAGCAAAAAGGGCTGGATCTGATGCTCCAGACACTCGATCGCTTTCTCGCCTATACTGATGCTCAGTTTGTGTTATTGGGTACGGGCGATCGCAATTATGAGACGCAATTATGGCAATTAGCGTCGCGTTATCCCGGGCGGATGGCTACTTATCTAATGTACAATGAGTCGCTCTCACGGCGGATTTATGCAGGTTCTGATGCCTTCTTGATGCCGAGTCGGTTTGAACCTTGTGGGATTTCTCAGATGCTATCAATGCGCTATGGTTGCGTACCGATTGTGCGGCGTACGGGTGGATTAGTCGATACGGTTACTCACCACGATCCTCAAAATCAGCGGGGTACGGGCTATTGTTTCGATCGCTATGAAGCGTTGGATCTATACACCTGTATGGTACGCGCTTCCGAAGGTTTCAATTATAAGCCGCAATGGCAAGCACTCCAACAACGAGGGATGGAGAGTGATTTTAGTTGGGTTCGCTCTGCTCAAGCCTATGAATCGCTGTATAAATCGGTTGTTAGTGCTGAAGTGTAATTGACGTAGACGTAGGGTGTGTTAGGCGCAAGCCGTAACGCACCATGAATTCGAGCTAACTGCTATGAAAAAGCTCGCTAAAAACAGCGAGCTTTTTGCTAGAGCATTCCCGAAGCGCAGCTTGCATCATCATAAATGCACTCGATCGATCGCATCGTACTTTGGTATTTGGTGATGTTACCTTGCTCTTTAAACAACTTAGCTGCAAACCGCCAATCGAGCAGTGCTTCTTGTTCCCCATACAAATCTCGATAGGCATAACCACGATTGGAATAAGCAAGTGCAAAATCGGGTTTGAGATCGATCGACTTATTGTAGTCAACAATCGCACTCTGATAATCTTGAGCTAGATACTGCAAAAAGCCCCGTCGGTAATATGCAATTGCCAATTTTGGATCGAGCGAGATCGCCTGATTATAGTCTGTCATTGCGTCTCGCTCGTTACCCAGGCGATAGTAAGCAACTCCACGACAACAAATAGCTAGTGCATTATTAGGATCGACGCGGATTGCTGCTGTATATGCTGTTAATGCACCTAAATAATCGCGATTTTTATACTTGGCATTAGCTGAAGATAGGATATCGTTGGCTATTGGCTCTCTGGTGGCATAAGTGGATGGTGACATGGCTGGATGAGTGTAGTGACTATTTGTAAACTGATTGACAGCATTTACTTTTGTAAATATAACCTGCTCAAATCTCAGCGAATAGGGATTAAATCACACATCGAGCATTAATTTATGAATAGATCGGGAATATTGAGAAATATATGTAACAAAATATAGGGATAATTCATTTATTGTGCTGGGATTGTACTCGGTCAACAGGGCAGAAAATAATGATAATCTAAGACGATCGATCCTAGCTGCACAATCCAACCGTGACTTACCGCAATCCCACACCCACTGTAGACATCATCATCGAACTAATCGATCGACCCCATCGCCCAATTATTACGATCGAACGGCTGAATCCACCGCATGGGTGGGCATTACCTGGCGGCTTTGTAGACTATGGAGAATCACTAGAGACAGCCGCAATCAGAGAAGCTAAAGAAGAAATCGGACTGGATGTGCAACTGGTAGAACAATTTCATCTTTATTCAGCACCCGATCGCGATCCGAGGCAGCATACTATTAGTATGGTATTTATCGCTACAGCGGTAGGAACCCCGATCGCTCAAGATGATGCTAAAAGTGTGGGCATATTTGCACCGTGGGAAATTCCCTCACAGTTATGTTTCGATCATGGGCAAATAATCGCGGATTACTTGCGGTATCGAGATTATCATCTTCGTCCGGGAATTAGGCTTTAGGCTTTAGGTTTTAGGCTTTAGGTTTTAGGCTTTAGGAGAAACATTCTCACTTTTACTTCCTTGTCTGCCCATTCCGTGACTTTTGCCCCCTCCCCTTTCTAGCTACGGTGTATAAATAAGTCCAATACACTTCGTTTCGAGGTGGTTTACCCCCCCCAAACCCCCCTTATAAAGGGGAGGGCTGGGGTGGGGTAAAGGGACTACGCAGCAACTCAAATAACTTGTGTATACACAGTAGAGGAATAGGGTAGAGCTTCCCCGCAGCAACTCCAACAGACTTATATACACCGTAACCCCACATCCATGCTCACCACACCAATTCTTCAACTTAGCGATTTGCTCGACTGTATCGATCTACCTGTGGATTGGGTGGGATTGCGGAAAGTGCGGGAAGTCGCCGTTGCTCGATCGGCACGAGACGGAATGCCGCAAAATAATAGTACGACGATTAGTGAAGGGGTGATGATCGAAGTCCTCGTCGATGGACAAATCGGCTATGGCGCAACGAATCTGCTCAACCATAAGGGAGTTCGCGCCGCCGCTACCGCAGCATATCATCAAGCGATCGCCGCGCGTGCATATCGAATTTACCCCATCACTACAGCCCAGCGACCCAAGGTAGTCGGGCAATATGTCTCCCCCACCCTCCAACCATTTAATAGCCTGACTCCTGGCGAAATTAGCGAGCAATTGAGCAAGATTTGTCATACTCTCAAAGTTGGGGCACAAATCGTTCAAACCAGTGCTACGGTTATTACCCGCGAATTGGAAACTTGGTTTGTTAGTAGCAATGGTTCTGATGTCTATCAGAAATTCTTGCTGATGACGACAGATTATGCAGCGACAGCTCAGGATGGAGCTATTATCCAACATCGGAGCGATCGCGGGGGACTCGCCAGATGTTATCAAGGTGGGATGGAATATTTTCTCACCGCCGATCTGTGGGCGCGAGTGCAACAGGTGGGCGAACAGGCGGTAGAATTGCTGACGGCGATCGAATGTCCCACTGAGACAACCAATCTAGTACTTGCACCAGATCAACTACTATTGCAAATCCATGAAAGTGTCGGACATCCACTCGAACTAGATCGAATTTTGGGTGACGAGCGCAATTATGCGGGGGGAAGTTTTGTCAAACCTACTGATTTTGGCAATCTCGTCTACGGTTCGCCCTTGATGAATATTACTTTCGATCCGACTGTTTCGGGCGAATTTGCCAGTTATGGTTTTGATGATACTGGAGCTACAGCGACGCGGGAATATATCATTCGCGATGGGATCTTGGAGCGGGGACTGGGAAGCCTAGAGAGTCAAGCGCGGTTGGATCTGCCAGGAGTAGCTTGTAGCCGCGCCTGTAGCTGGAATCGTCCACCGATCGATCGGATGGCAAATATCAATCTCGAACCTGGATCTCAAAGCTTTGATGAAATTATCGGTGGGATCGAGCGCGGCATCTATATGGAGTCCAATCGTTCCTGGTCGATCGACGACCAACGCCACAAATTTCAGTTTAGCTGTGAGTACGCCAAAGCGATCGAAAATGGCAAATTGACTAAAACCATCCGCAACCCCAACTATCGGGGTGTCACACCCCAATTTTGGGGCAATCTCGCCCAAGTTGGGAATGCCAATACCTGGGAAATGTACGGCTCTCCCTTCTGTGGTAAAGGCGAACCCAATCAGATTGTCTGGGTAGGGCACGGTGCGCCTGTTGCTGCATTTACAGATATCGAAATTTTTGGAGGAGATTAATTAGATAGTTGATAGTTGATAGTTGATAGTTGATAGCGAATCGCTGTCAACGAGGTTTTGAGGATGGAGATCTAGACCCCATCCTTACAACAATCCACCATTCACCATCCACCATCCACCATTCACCATCCACCATCCACCCTAGTCTAATTTGACATTAGTACGGGAGTAGCTACTTATTGACAATTTTTACGAACTTCCGAGCTGATGGTGCGTCCATTGACAGTAGAGGAAGAAGATTGACTGACTGAACTACCGCTACCACTGCACTGAACCGACTGCTGCTGCTCGATTGTAGATTCTGAACGATCTTCATTCCTCGAACTGCGAATGGTTGAATTGCGAATCTGTGTAGTGGGAGTGGTTATTTGTCGATTGGAATCTTCTACCCGCTGGCGAATAATAGCTGGTGTAGCAGTGCGCCCGCGTCTGACTCGATCGAGATTGCGCCGACGAGTCCGACTGATAATTACTCGATTTTCGGTTGCTTTGGGAGTGGTTATTTTAATCTTTGGGGTTTGAATTGTCGTACCGATCTCAGTAGTTTGGATCTGAACATTTCCGATCGATAGATTCTGATTTTCATCGATTTCATTAGCATTAACTAAGTTGGGTGATAGCAATAAAGTTGCTATTACCAATAGACTAAACTGACGATTGAACATAAGAGATACCTCAGGGGTAAAGGTTGGTAGATGCGAGGTTGAATGACTTTGGAATAGACTAGAAGTGAGTAGCTAAGATCGTCTCCATTTCGCTCTTATTTTCCCGTCGCTGACGTTGGCTCTCGTTGACAAAGCCTTTCGGAACGGGAGCGGTTCAGTTTGGTCGTTGGCGTAGCCTCCGCTTTGCGGAATCGAGCGTGTTATTATTATCCATCACATCCGCATTTTGACGTTCCCGCGAGCCTCTTGGAACGAGAATCGCCGACTGATGTACCGCGACGATTGTTACTCCTGCGCTGAGTAGTCATCACCAAGAGGTTCGGTCGAACTGGTAGTTAGCAATTAATTTAGCGTTAGGATATAACTACAATGCCTATGCTAGTAATTCCGCAAAACTTCAGCTTAATGTTGTCAGGATTGCTACGACTGTCAATACACCCCTAACTGTTATCTCATCATGCTCGGTAATTTCCAACGAAGTGAATTGCGGATTGAAGTTCCAGCTACGCCTAGTACGATTCGCAATCGACTATTATCACCATTAGCCCTAAAAAAGTGGCTCTTTCCCCAGCAGATGAGTTTTTCTAGTCAAGATCTGCTAACTGTGGGTACGAAATTTGAAACTAGCTTTGGCTCGTTAGTGGTAGGATCTCAAGTCGATCGAGTCGATTCCCAATGTTTACGACTCCTGCTCAGTCAAGCTGTAGATGGCTATCATGAGTGGTATTGGGGCGAAGGCTGGGTACAATCTCGGCTGGAAGGAATTTCATTACTCCCACTCAATCTTTATCAAACAGCGACGTTATTACGGTTACGGCAATCGCTTAAATTAGGCGAGCGGGGATAGTGAATTTAGCACTTTCTACTTGTAATAAATAGTACAAAATCACACAGAAAAAGAGCAGCAATTTCCCACTCGGAAATTGCTGCTCTTTTTCGCTATTAATTGCTAGTTAACGCTTAGTTACGATCCTAGCTGTTATTCGATCGAATCCATAACGGAGCCGAACGAGCCAACATTAGCCAGCGTTCATCTTCAGTTACATAACCAATCTCAGTTAGATAACGATGTTCGCTCTGACTGATGGGTAGTTCCAAATCCCAAGCTGAATCACTGCATTCAAACTCTTGGAAAATAGTCGGTAGCTCGATATTGACATCAGCATTGGTGACATCATAAAGCCGAACTACCAATCTTTGTCCACCTTGCTCCCGTAACTGCCGTTTCAACGACACGGGGATTTCCCAGTGAGCATAGGCTTGAGTTGTACTGGAGGCGACAAGGGTAATTTGACCATCGCTATAGAGATTACCAGAGACGTTGCGACGATCTGTCGGATTGGCTGTGCTATCAGTTGGAGTTTCTTTCTTTGCGAAGAAAGACTGAACTGCTTTTCCCGCTCCGAATGTTGCGGCTGCACCACCAGCTAAAGCAGCACCACCCAGCTCTTTACCCTCTTCAACTAAATCGCTAGCTTTATCTTTGAGATTGGCAAAGAATTCACTAGGATCGGGCTGTGTTTCCTTGGCAATATCACCAGTTTCTTCGCCGAGTAGATCTGATAATCCCGCAAATGGATCTTCATCCAAATCATCGAGATTAATTGCCTCCCAATCGCGATCGAAAGTATCCATTTCTGGATTTGGTCGTACTACTTCCGGCTGAGGTTTTTCACCTCCAAACAAAGCTGCACCGCCAGCGATTGCCCCTGTTCCGGCGGTTCCAATTGCGGCACTACCAGTTGTGAAGAAATTACTAGGATTATTATCTGTTAAGTCGCTGAAGGGATCGTCGAGATTGAAGTCCATCTCGTCTGGGATCGGATTAACAGCTTTATCCGGTAAATCTAAAGGATTACCGAAGTCAAAAGGATCGTTATCGATGTCATTAGATAGTAATTCGATCGAGTTATCTGGAAATACGCTCGCTTTGTTCTCAACTGGAGCATCTAAAAGATTGCCAAAGTCAAAAGGATCGTGGTTAATCTCATCTTCAGGTGCTGCTGGCGGTGCTGCTGAGACAGGATCTTCTTTACCGCTCAAGAATTCACTCACTGACTTACCTGCGCCACCAAATAAGGCTGCACCACCTGCTGATGCGCCACCTGCGGCAACAGTAGCTCCACCATTTTTGAGAAAGTCCACGAGATCTATCGTCCCTGTGGCTGCGGGATTGAGATCGACTGGGAGCGACTCAGTAGTCTGAGCTGGAATGCCACTTAACGGATTGCTGAGATCGAGATTAGGCTCTTCAAGACTAAGATCTGCTGAGAGGGGATTGTCTCGATCGTCAAATAATTCAGCGGCACCATCAGCGAGCGCACTACCCCGATCTTGGAGCGAGTCACCGCTGCCCTTAATGCCCTCTAGGGGGTTGCTAGTATCTAAACTGGGCATGAGATTGGAAGACTTGTCTTTCAGCCCTTCTAGAGGGTTTGAAAGGTCAATGTCGGGAGCTTTGATTTCAGGGGGATGTAGTTCGCCCGCTCGATCTTCACCTCGATTGCGAAATGTCTCCTGTGTCGAGTCAAAGATGCCTTTTCCGAGTGCGGCTGCGGCTGCGGTTCCACCGACAATTGCGGCTCCACTCGCGAGGTTGATGTCACTGGCTGTGGTTTTGACTGGATCGCCGCCCCCATTGAAGTTGATATGTGGTGGGGTGTCGAGTGGTCGGACAGGTAAAGTGCCCGACAAATCGCCCGATCGCAAATCGCCCGATCGCAAATCGCCCGATCGCAAATCGCTAGCAGGAAGATAGCTCCCTAAATTGGAAGATAAATCTCCCGATAGATCGCCAGCTAAACCATCAACTCTGGAAGTTCGAGATGGTGGTGGTGGATATAGTGGTTTGATTGTCGGTGCGGTTTCAGGCGCGGTAGCGATCGGGGTCGGAGCTGGGGTAGGTTTCTTCCGTAGCAGCCATGCCAATCCGCCAGCAACAGGAAGTAACAATAGCCACAATGGATTGAATCCACCTCGATCGGCAGTTTTTGTAGTGTTAGTGGTAGTTTCAGTAGTTGTAGCTGGAATCGGGCTAACTGCTCCAGTGGTGCTAGTAGCTTGGGTCGTCTCAGTTGTTGTCGTCGTAGTCACCGGACTAGTACTAGCGGTTGGATTTGGAGTTGTCCCCGCAGCTACTGTTGAGACACCAGCCGCAACAGATTCAGCGATCGCCAGTTGACCAGCCGGATCGCTGACATAGCCCAGAAATGCCTTGGCACCATCGCGCACTTTTCCGTCTTTATTCTTGTAAACGTAAGCTAAAGGCTGAGAGAAAGGGTATTTTGGATTATCTGGTTGGGTGCTGTGGAGCGTGATGGCTCTAATCCCTGGAATATTTTTGATTTGGTCTGCGGGTGCATAGCCGATACCATCTTTACCTAGTTTAGCGACGACTGCTGATGTCGAATCTTCGGTGAGTTTTTGGGCATTGCTACCAGTCTTGAGTTTGCCATTTTGAAAAACTGGATAGTTAGCAAATGCCCGACGGGTATCGCTAGTATCGGGTCTGTCGATGACTGTTATTTTCCCTTTTGCTCCTTTGGCACTGGACAATTGCGACCAATCTGTGACCTCACCTCGGTAAATTCTTGCAAAATCTTTGAGAGTCAGGTTGCCAGTATATGGGTTATCATCTTTGACAATGATGGCAATTTTGGATCTACCGATCGATTTGGCGGCTAAACCTCGATCTTTTTCGGCTTGAGTGAGCAAGCGACCGACCCCAGCGAGATCTGCTTTGTCTTCGGCAATTGCTTGGACTCCGATATCGCTACCTTGGTACTGCTGCGGTACAGTGACATCCGCGTTAGGAAACTGCTTTTGGAATCGATCTTTGAGACCTTGGTTGACGACTTGGAGGCTACTAGAACCATCAATCTGGACTTTGGTTCCCGCTGCGATCGAGGCGGGCAATGGGAAATTATCGGCAGCAGTTTGGGCACTAGTCTTTAGGGTCGTACTACCAGCAGCTATCAGTAGTGCTATGACGATTAAACTATTTTGCTGTTTCATTTTGTAACAACTATTTTTGTGGATATTGTAATCAACAATAGCTTAGATCTGTGGTCTGAGTAAGATCCTCGATTGAATGCTCTGTAAAGCATATGTCTAATCGGCAGCTTAAAATCAGTGGGCAAATGCGATTACTTGGATCTACTCTAAACTGACTGGCAAATCGATTTTAATGTTTATTTATCGAACTGATTGGACACTTATTTGAAAATTGCCAGACAAGATCGTCTTTAGATCCTAACCGATTTTTTTTAGTTCGATCGACCTAAATGTAACATTTTCGTTAAGATACAATCGAAGCATAAATTTTACTGTGCCTTTTATCACAAATGTATAAATTGAATGAGTAAGATCCGTAGAAAAAAGTCAGCGCAATTAGGTGGAAATAGTCGGTTGTCAATTCCCACCCGTTCGAGACTCGATTTCAACAATCCTCAGACTCGATTGGCTGGAGTCTGGCTCGTGTTGGGACTGGGGACATTGGGGCTACTGCTGAGATTGATCTGGTTACAAGCGATCGAAGCACCAAGGTTGCAAGCGATCGCCCGATCGCGGCAGAGTATTACTGTCACCCCATTTGTACCGCGTCGGACGATCGTCGATCGAGCGAATAATCAAGTTGCAATCGATCGACCCAGCTATAGTATCTATGCTCATCCAGTCAGATTTGGTAAAATTGTGTTTGGGAAAGGTTCACCCAAAACTGGGACTAAAGTTACGATTACGCCATTAGATATGGCTCAGAGATTAGCACCAATTTTAGATACTAATCCACAGGATCTAGTTAAAAAATTCCAGCAGCGCAAGACAGGAGTTCGGATTGGCTCTGGTTTGCAGGAAGATGTCAGAAATCAGATTAGAGCCTTGAAACTAGAGGGGCTAGAGATCGTACAGGGCGAACTCGACTACACCCGAACTTATCCTCAAGGTGAGATGATGGCGGAGGTTTTGGGTTATCTCGATTGGGAACACAAGGCTCAAGCTGGAGTAGAATCTAGTCAATCGCGACTATTGGAGCGACAACAAGCCAAATATCAACTGACAAAGACAGGTAAAGGAAAAATTTTACCCGATCGAGTCACGCCAGATTATTTACATACTGACGATCTACAACTGCGCCTGACAGTGGATCTGCGGCTACAACGTGCCGCTAGAGAAGCCTTAGTTCAAAAGATGAAGGAATGGAATACGCGGCGGGGGACGGTAATCGTCATGGATGCTGAGACGGGAGCCTTGCGATCGTTAGTAGTCGAACCTACCTACGATCCCAATCATTACGATAAAGCAGTCCAAGATTATGGCAAAATTGTCGGCAAGGAACGCGCTCCAACCTTGCTCCAAAATTCGGCTGTCTCGGATCTCTATGAGCCAGGATCGACCTTCAAACCGATTGCTGTGGCGATCGCCTTAGAAAATGGGGTAATTAAGCCTAATAGTATCTTCGACGACACTGGAAGCATCGCTGTAGGCAAATATACGATCCGCAATGCTGATAAAAAAGGCAATGGTAAGATCGACATCGCCCAAATTCTCCAGCATTCTAGTAATGTGGGGATGGTAAAAATGATGCAACGTCTGAATCCAGATGTTTATTATAACTGGCTCCAACGGATTCGTTTAGGACAAAAATCTGGGATCGATTTACCGTTAGAAGGGCGGGGAGAAATTAGAAATCGCCAACAGTTTATCGCCTCGCCGATTTACCCAGCTAATGCTGCATTTGGACAAGGGTTTTCACTGACACCGATTCAATTAGTAACTTTGATTGGGAGTATTGCCAATGGTGGCAAATTAGTTACACCTCATGTGGTTGAAGGGTTATTTGATAGTACGGGGGTGCGGAAGGATAAACCAACTCTTCCCGAACCCACTCAGATCTTCTCCCCGACTAATGCCCAAGCGGTACTGGAGATGATGGAAACTGTCGTCACCAAGGGTTCTGGAGTCAAGGCACAAATTCCTGGTTATCGGATTGCAGGTAAAACCGGAACATCTCAAAAAGCTGTCAGAGGTGGCTACGGACAAGAAGACCAGAAAATTACCAGCTTTGTAGGTATTTTACCTGTAGATGGGCAACACCGATATGTAGTTTTTGCGGCGGTCGATGAACCAAAAGGTAAGGAAAAAGCCTTTGGTAGTAATGTTGCTGCGCCGATTGTCAAATCCGTGATGGAATCCCTGATCTCGATCGATGGTATTCCCCCTAGCGATCCTAGCCAAGTTAAACCACCACTGAAAGTTAAGGAATAAGGATACCCCTATTCCCTAACTTCTTGCAAGTTTTGGCACAATTGACGAAAGTCATCACCGCGCTGCTCGAAACTATCGTACTGGTCGAAACTCGCACAAGCAGGAGATAATAATACGACTTTGGCTTGATATTTTTGGGCTAGTGCGGGAGATCGAGTTACAGCATTTGCCATCGTTTCGACGATTTCAAAGTTAGTATATCCGATCGATAGCAATCGATCGGCAAATTGAGTTCCAGCATCACCGATTAATAATACTGCGGCTGCTTTTTGTTTAATTGTAGCCAACCAATCCAGATCGTCACCTTCTTTAGCTGCGCCACCTGCAATTAAGATCGTAGGTGCTTTGACAGCACTCAAGCCGACATCTGCGGCATCATAATTAGTCGCTTTACTATCATTAATATAATCCACGCCTTCATAGGTGCAGATATATTCTAATCGATGGGCAACTCCAGGAAAACTAGCGACAGCAGATGCGATCGAACTATTTTCAATTCCAGCTAATTTAGCAATACCTACAGCCATTAATAGATTTTGGAGATTGTGATCTCCAGGCATTTTGAGCGAGTCAGCTTGGAGAATTTTTTCGCCTCGGAATATTACCCAATCATCTTCAATCCATACCCCATATTCAGGATTTCCTTGTAAATATTCTTGACCTTTTACGCTCGTCCAAGTGGCATCTTGCCAATCCCAATCACCTAAATCGTGTAGATATCGATCGTCACCATTGAAAATTTGATACTGTGAATTGCGAAGTAATTTAGCCTTAATCGCGGCATAATTTTCAACAGTTTTGTGACGCGCTAAATGATCGGGCGTTAACGTTGTCCATACACCAATTTGTGGTTTGAGCGTAAAAGTAGATTCGATTTGATAGCTACTCAGTTCGGCAATAATCCAAGCTGGACGTGTTTCGAGTAAAGCTAATTCACAGGTAGCAAAACCGATATTACCACAAGCGATCGTGTCCAATCCAGCAGCTCTAAAAATCGCATCTGTTAAGGCAGTAGTGGTAGTCTTACCATTGGTTCCAGTAATCGCTACCCAGGGAATATCCTGGAGATATCGCCATGCTAATTCCATTTCGCCGATCGTGTCAATACCCATTGCTCTAGCTTTGACTAGAGGATCGATGTCCCAAGGTACGCCAGGGCTGACAACAATAATATCTTCGGTGGTAGGTAGGAATTTATCACCGAGTTTGACGTTGATTTCGAGTGTTTCTAGTTGTTGTTTTTGGGTTTCGAGATTAGAGCTATTATTACCATCGCTGAGGGTAACTGTATAACCATGTTTGATTAATAGTTTAGCAGCAGCGATACCCGATCGACCTAGACCAATTACAGTAGCTTTTTTCATATATAGTTTCTTTAACCGCAGCGACATAGAGGGCGCAGGGGTTCGATCTTAAATTAATTTCCCCATCGTATCTTACTCGATCGCGAGGATTTAGATTAAAATAAAGGCATTAAATTTCAGTTAAATCTACGACTGCAACCATATTTGCACCACCGGATGAGATGATTCGCCTGTCGGGGATTAGCTGGAAAACCTCCGAAACTCTGCTAGAGGAACTGAGCGATCTTCGTTTCCGCCTCCCCTACAATCGTGGTAATCTAGAAATTATGGCTCTTGATCTAGAACACGAACAGAATAAGCGAGTCTTTGGGAGTTATGTCGCTACTCAAACCAGTCAATTTTTCATAAATTTATCGACTCCAGATATTGCTAACTGATTGCTCGAATCCATACGCTTAACCGCCGCAGGTTTAGATATTTCGCAGGAGTTTTTAGTATCAGAACCAGAGCTGGCTTTATATGAATATCTTCAACACGATCGCGATGATGCTTATTCTTACTACAATGCTTTATTAAATAGCCTCAACAGCTTTTGTGCTGCACTTGAACTAAAGTCTAAATATTAATTGAAATAATTAGGGTAAGCTACCGCTCGAAGAATCCATAAAAGTTGGCTCGTACTCAGTGCCGATCCTACATTACTTCACTAGATACTCATTGTACCAAATCGAGCTACCTGAATATTTGAATATTCAATAATCCATTCCATATTATTTGAGACAAGATATAGTGTTCTTGTCGTTTTGAATAAATTTGCTATATCAGATTCATTGAATGATAAAAAGTTAGATACCTCATACCATTGGGAATCAAATAATATGACCTTAACTGGATAATCAATCGGCTGTTTGGATATCCACTGTACAAAAGATTTAATTTCCTTCTCTGACTCGACTGAAGCCCAAACCCATTCGGATTTTTTAGATACCTTAATCCAATTAAATCGATGTAAGCGTTCTTGAATAAATTTCTTTTTTCGGCGGGCATCTAATCCGGGATGAGATAAATTGATATTCATTATTTAGGTAGTAGGTTAGGTTAAAGAACGAAACCCAACATTTTCAGAACATTGTTATATTCGCTAGGTTTTGAATTGGCATATCTAACCTAAGAGTTGTCTACTATTTGACTATCGACCTATTCTACAGATCGCTCTAGCCATATTTAAGTTTAAAACGTAAAATTACTAAATTCAGCACTAATGTTGCTGTATTTGCGATGATTATTGGTGTGCTTTCAACTAATAAACCATAAACAAGCCACATTGAAACCCCAGCAATAAACGATAGTAGGGTTGGCAATGCTAGATCTTTAGTTGACTTGGATTGCCAAACCTTAAAAACTTGAGGCAAAAAAGCTGCTGTTGTCAACGTTGCCGCTATATATCCTACAATATCGATCGATTTCATCTTAAATTCCTGCTTGCAGATAGATCGTCAGCTATCAATTGAGTTAATCCCCAGCTAGCTGCTGGACTTTATTCAATAATTCTTGGCTCAATTTAATAAATGCTTTAGAACCAGCAGAGCTGGGATTCTCGATTGCCACAGGTTGAAAACTATCGATCGCTTTAGCGACATTTACATCCATCGGAATCCGAGTTTGAAATATCTTACTAACGTCAAAGTCTTGGGTGACGCGTTCCATCACTCGATCGTAATAACGCGCAAACAAACTACTGCCCGAAAGAATGAAAACTATTCCGAGTAAGCTACTTTCTAAACAATTTTTATCATCTTCATGGGTTTCACGAAGTTTAGCGATTCGTCGTTCTAGCAACTGCATCCCGACTAAAGATAGTGGTTCGGGACGTGCTGGCATAATATAGAAATGACTTGCCATAATCCCACTTCTGGTGAGGAGATTGTAGCCAGGGGCACAGTCAAGGATGATAAAGTCATAATCATCAATTACTGGAGCTAAAATATCTTTGATCAGAGAGCCTTCAAATCCATTCCAGACATCAATGAAATCTGTATTGGGATTATCGATCGTTTCTTGATGGAGTTTTTCAGATACTAGGAACTCATCATAGATATCGATATCTCCTGCCAATAAATCTAGCCCCTTTACCCAACAGACATCGGGAGTAATTAGATCTTTAGTATCAAATTTGTAGCGGGCATTTGGTTTAAGAACTTTGGCGATCGAATAACTAATCGTCTTTTTTTCACGACGAATTTTAGCAAAGTCTTGAGGTGTGACTAAACTCAGAGTAGCACTAATCTGGGTATCGAGATCGACAACTAGTACGCGCTTCCCATGTAATTTGGCAAGACAAGCAGCGAGATTGACTGTGAGGGTGGTTTTACCGACACCTCCTTTCATATTGACAGTGGCGATAACTAGTCCCATGATTTATCTAAAATACGATATCTGACTTCATTACGAGGTGCGGACAGCGTTCGTAAGTACCGCTAAACATGATAGTCGGTTTCGATCGCCTGAAGATCGCATCTGGTGGCGATCGTCGATCTAATTTTACCTGTAAGTGTTAACTCATCGATCGCCTAGTAGTTAGTAGCAGTAGTAACCAAAAGTTCGCGGTGGACTTTGCCGAGCGATCGAGATCGACATCATCGCATTCTCAGCTAAGATTTTCAAGGATTGAATTGCCAGATGGATCGACTCAAACTAATCGTAAATCTGCAACGATCGCGGCTAATTTATCTGCGGCACCTGCTTCGCCGCGCACTTGGCGTAATGCCGCTCGCATGGCGGCTAACTTTTCGGGATGCTGGAGATAGTCAAGCGTAAATTCAGCGACGGTTTTGGCATCTAAATTACCAACTAATTCAGGGACGATTTCTTTCCCCGCCCAAATATTCGGCCATGCAAATTTATAATTCCCCATATTTCGATACGCGATCGTATTGACGATTTTGGCGATCGGCGAACCAACTAGTGGTAGATTGACTAATATCCCTGGTAAGCCGTCCCAGGCACGCATAGCGTCCAATTGTTGCAGGGCGATTAAAACAATCATTGGTACGCCCAAACCCCCTAATTCAGCCGTATTTGCCCCAATTGTGGTCAAACATAGAGTACACTTACTGAGCCAATCGTAGGCGGGAAATTCAGTGTGTAATTCTACTTTCAATCCTGTGGCTGTCTGGAGATAGGGAATGGTTTCGTCTCGTTCTAGAGTTGCAGTGGCACCATTGACTAGAGCAATTATGGGATTTTTGGTAGGATCGGCATAACTTGCCAGGGTCGAAATATCGAGCGTCGGAGCGACAGGAATGGCAAATTTTACCTGTGGATTAGCAGCTTGAATATATTCGGCGATCGCCAGCATCAGTGGCAATCCCATCCCTAATTTTGCTGCCTTAGAACCAGGTAATAAACCGATGAGAATTGGGTCATTTTCATTAATGACTTGTTCGGGGCAACTATTTTGAGTCTCTACCATTAAGTCACCAACTACTGTAAATCGATCGAGGTATTGCGGCTGCACTTTTGCGACGACTTCTTTATTCATCACGGCAAATCGATCGATTAAACCATGCCATCTCGCTGTCCATTCAGCATACACCACAGTCTGATAACCCAAACGTTTGCCAATTACGACAGGGAAAAACTGATCGCCACCTAGAAAAATAATGATGCCGCGTTCTCGCCAATCCCAATTTTTAGCAGTTTTACCCCATACTAAAAATTGAGTAAAATGTTCGGCACCTTGGACTCGATCGATCTCAGGATAGGTTTTTAAAATCTGGACTTCTTTACCACTAGCATTCGGACATGGTGACAAGATTGCTGAAATCCGCACATCAGATCGATCGCACCCCAATTTAGCGCGTAATGCTCGGACGACAGGGCGAACCCAGGTTGTTACCTCCCCAGGGCCGTTAGAGAGAATAATTAGATCGATCGGTTGGATAGTGTCGAGCATTTTTTAGTTTATCAAAAGTTCTTGGTCTGCCATCTTTTTAAACTAATTTCACTCAATATCTTTAATTAGTACGATTGTAGCCCAGTTAATCGATCTAAAAATGCGTTAATGACCCAGAATAGCTGGTAGCATCGATCGAGGAATAGTTAGGAAGATTCTGATTCATCGAAAATAACATCTATATCTCTTCGTCCGTGAAGAACTCGCACAACCTCAACTGTCTTTTCCACTAGTCGATAAAAAATTATAAAATCACCAGCAGGATAACTTCGCAAACCCGCTAACAATTCATCTCTCACTTTACCAGAGCTAGGAAACTGTGCCAGCAATTGAAATTTAGATTCGAGCTTGGCTAATGTGCTATCGGCAAAAGACAATCCACTATATTCAGCCAATCCACGCCAAATATCTCGTCAATCTTGTTTCGCACCCTCAGAAAAACAAATTTGAACGCTCATTTCGCTTATCCTAGATGCGCTCGACCTTACATTCTAATCTCATCAAATAGCTGGTGGAGATTATCTTGAGTATATGCGGTAGATTGTCCTCGATCGAGTTGTTCGATGCCCACTCCTAAATCCTGACGCAATTGGGTTAATTTAAATGATTGTAATTCGGTTTCCATCGCTGCGACGCGATCGATTAGCGACTGAAATGCACCAGCTTCTTGCACCACTACCGCTGCTTTCCCGTTGACTGTCAGTACTAATGGCAACTGTGTCGCTTGAAGTTGCTCGACATAGGCATTGGCATTGCGTTTGAAGTCGGTGAGCGAGTGGATATTGCGAAGATCGATCGTAGACATCAAATTAAGCGTTGAATTCAACATCTTGATTATAACTCTCATCCGTAAGGGTCACAGACATCGGATAATGGAGGTCGATTGTATATTTAACTCTATTATTTATGACTACTGCGGTTCACACTCCAGCCTTTGCCGAGGGGATTCAGTATTTTGGGCAATTGCTACCAGGATTCGATACCTATGGTAAGACACCAGTTATCGCGGCGGGGCAAACGGGAATAGCTGATTCCAGCAGTCCCGCTGCTGCTTTTCAAACCCTGCTCTATGCTGACGCGCTGCGTTATCTCACCCTGCAAGTCTGTGCTAGTAAAGCATCGGGACATCCTGGCGGATTTGCTAGTCAAGCGGAAGTCTACGCTTCATTGGTAATGCTCGGCCATAAGAATATCCTTACCGAAGTCGGACATCATGCGCCTGGATTCTATAGTGCCATGTTCCTCGATCGATCGTTGGAAGCAATGGGTATCGATACAGTTCAGCAATTGCGAGACAAGTTCCGCGAAAAAGATGGGCTGATTGGGCACTTATCCGGCTTTATACCTGGTATTCTCGCTCCGGCGGGGCCGTTGGGTCAAGGGCAACATTTCGCGATGTCTGCGGCGAAATTGCATCGGGACAAATTATTTCCCTTTACTGTCGGCGATGGTGGTTTGGGCGAGCCATATATTATCAGTGCGATGCAGCATTTTCATACTGCGTTCCCGACGGTGACTAATTTCTTACCTGTATTGGTGTGGAACGGTTATTCTCAGGAGCATCATAGTATGGTGTCTACCAAGACTAACCAGGAAATGCTCAGTTATTGGCAGGGTAATGGTTTTGATGAAGTAATTCTCGTCAATGCCAAGGATTTTGACGACAAAAATCAGACTGGCGAATATGTTGATGGTACCCTGTTCTCGATCGAGCAACGGTTAGCATTTACTCAAGCCATCTTAGCGGGTGTCGATAAAGCCGCTAAATCTGCCCTCAGTGGTAAATTAACCGTCTTTATCATCAAACAACTCAAAGGCGCGGGAGTTCACGCCACAGGTTCCAAATCTCATAACCTCTACGCTCACCACACCCTGGATAACGCCGACATTATCAGCGGCTTAAAAACTCGCGCTCTCCATCTCCAAGCCTGGGAACTAGTGCGAACTAATTGCGAACGCGCTGGCGGTGGCTCATCTTCCCAAGTAGCCGTCACTGAATCAGTATTCCCAGTACCAACTCTTGGTACACTTCCCCTCGAAGAATATGCAGCAGGCGAAGCAAAAGTCTCCACCACCGCAATGGGGCGACTAGTTGGCTACGTCGGACAACAGGATAAAAACTTCATCGTCAGTAACGCCGATGGGAATGAAGCTTCAGGGATTGCCAACATCAACCAAGCCCTGAAAATCATCCACCCCACCACCGACGATCTCTACTTCCAATCACCCGACGGGCAAGTCTACGAACCCCTGAGTGAAGATGCTTGCGCGGGACTTGCCGCAGGACTGGCTCTCATGGGTGCGCGTACCCTCTGGTGTTCCTACGAATCCTTCGCCATCAACGGTTTACCCATCTGGCAAACCGTCACCCAAGCAATGGCAGAACTCCGCCGCCCCACACCTTCTACCATTACCCTCTACACCGCTGGGGCACTAGAACAGGGGCGCAACGGTTGGACGCACCAACGCCCCGAAATCGAAGCATACTTCGCCTCGATGATGCGAAATGGCAATGTCTTCCCCGTCTTCCCACCAGATGCCAATAGTATCCAAGTTTGCTACGACTGGGCATTAACTACCCAAAATAAAGGCGTAGTCATCACCGCCAGTAAATCACCCTTACCCATCCGCACTACCTTCGCCCAAACTCGCCAAGGTTTGGAAGATGGCGCGGTAGTCTTGCAAGATATCCCTGGTGATAAGCAAGTAGTCTTTGCAGTTATCGGCGACATGACGCTAGCACCAGCGTTTGAAGCCGCTGCGTTTTTAAAAACCCAAGGTATCGGCTCGAAAATCGTCTCGATTATCAATCCTCGTCGTCTCTATCGCCCTAGCGATGTCGCCTGGGATACCTGTAGTCAACCTGACGGCGGTTTCCTATCTGACGCTAAGTTCGCCGAAATCTTCGGTGGCAGTGCCTTAATCGGGCTTACAGGTGGCGCACCTGCGATGTTAGAACCCGTGATGTTGCGATCGACCTCACCTCGCGATACCTTCGCTTGGAAACGGGGCGAAACTACTGCTACAGCGGGTCAATTGATGGCATTTAATGGCATCACTGCTGAGGCTTTATGTAAGCGGGGATTAGAGTTGGTGGGTTAAGATTCGATCGAGGTAGGGGTAATTCATGAATTACCCCTATCTCGATACAGATTTAGTCTGAGGGTAATGCTATACGGTTAGTTTCTATGGCTGAAAATATAATCGAGATTAGTTTTAGTGGTACCCATAATAATGGAGAAATCGATCTATCAGGCTCGCCGAAAGCTTTACAGTATATTGGTCAATTAATTCTCAACCTTATCAATGATCGAGAGCAAGTTATTTGTGTTGTCGAAGCCGCTATTTTCGATCCAAGTCCTTATAATCTCTGTTTAAAGTCTTTATCTATTTGCAAAAGTAATACTTTAATTAAAATCTTAGTACTAGCAAATTCTTTATATATTCAAGGATCTCAAGATACATTAGCAATTTTTGCAAGCTGGTTGATTGACTTTGATGATACATGGTGTAGACACCATCGCCATATTGATTACTATGAGGGAAACGAATGGATCGATCCTAGAGCTATTCCATTAGTGATATCAGTTAAGAATGCTATCGATCGTCTAGATTTTCTCGATTCGGATGGGTCATAATTTAAATAGTTGATTAATTATGGAATGCTTATACTGTAAAGCTCAGATGAAGAAAGGAACCGCTCCTTTTAGTATCGACAGAAATGGTTATCATATTTCGTGGGACGCTATTCCGGCATGGGTCTGCGAACAATGTGGGGAGTCATTACTAGAAACTCAAGAAGTCGATACTATTCAAGATGCACTTGCTGTTCTCGCTCGCCAGTTAGATTACTGATACATTAGAAAATACATGAGATCTAACATTAAATAAATGTTCGAGTTAGCATGATTTACGTGATTAGTATAGTTCGAGACAATCGATTTCATCACTGTCAATCAGTGCTTGAATTGCTTCTACTCCAGCCCGAAGGATTCGTTCCACCTCAGCAGTGGGAGCATTCCCACATCTCAACCAAATTACTTTAGGTGGGGAACCGTACAAACGATTACGATCCGCAAAATCAGCATCCTGAGTAACCATACAAAAACGCTTGTTTTTAGCACCCCCCCAAATCTCAATATCGTCAGCTTCACAATATATCCTAATGGTAAGTGGAGATATTTATAATGGACTATCAACAAATGAGTCGCAAAGAGTTACACAACTATGTTCTTGCTAATCGGGAAGATGATGCAGCTTTTTATGCTTATGTGGATTTATTAGATAAAGTAGGAAATTGGACAGAAATGCCCCCATTAAAATCACCACAAGATTTAGACAACTATCCTGAATTCATTGCTCACATTACTAAAAATTATAAGCCGTTAAATGAGGCAGCAACTGAAATTAAGCGATTGCTCAAACAGCTAGAGGAAACAAATCCAACTACTGATGAAGCAGAAAAAATTGCTTACATCAATATTGCTACTAAGCCGGGACTGAAACAAAGAGTTATTGCGGCATTGCGATCGAGCGGAGAGACGGCAATTGATGAACTTGTTTTAGAAGATAAATATCTCAATGTTGGAAAGGCAGTACTGAAAGGTTGGATTTCTTAAAAATTATAGTTGAAGCTATCCAGTAGGTGAGATGCTGAATTTGGATCTATCGATCGCAAAAAGATATCGCAATCCGGTTTCCTTGGCTGTCAGCGTATGAAATAATCGATCGAGCTGCCCGATCGCGTAATATAGCAACCATTAGATCCCCCATAATAGTATGCTGAAACTAGTAAATTCTCTGTGGGTGTGAATGCGATCTAAAATATTGCGGGTATTAAACAGATTTAGAAGCTCGATCGCGTTATGCTGCACTGTGGCGATCGTACTTTACTCATCTCAGGTAGCTTTAACAACACCAATTATCACTGCTGAATCTTCCACTTTAGTAAGTTCGGCTAAAACTATCGATTTTAGGAAACACTTTCAAGCTCTCCAAATTGACGGTTCGATCCTAATTTACGACGCTAATGGCAATCGTACTTATCAATACAATCCTCAGCGTAATCAGACAGCATTTTTACCAGCATCGACGTTTAAGATTCTCAACGCGCTGATTTCACTCGAAACTAAAGTTATCCCTGACGAGCTAGCGATTTTGACTTGGGATGGGATCGCTCGCCAACCGCCGGAATGGAATCGCGATCTGAATCTAAAGGAAGGTATGAAGCTTTCGGCTGTCTGGTTTTATCAAGTTCTCGCTCGTCGAGTCGGACACGAGCAGATGCAAAAGTGGGTAACACAAGTGGGTTATGGTAATCACCAAATCGGTGATAAAGAGGATATCGATAACTTTTGGCTAAGAGGCAAACTGCGAATTACTCCTCAAGCTCAAATTCAATTTCTTCGTCGTCTATATAATGGCGATTTGCCATTTTCTAAGCGATCGATCGCCATCGTCAAGGATATAACGATCGTCGAACAAACTCCAGACTATACCATTCGCGGAAAAACAGGTTTTACGGGATTTGACGATGGTATCAAACCACAAATTGGCTGGTATGTCGGGTATCTAGAAAAGGGCAAAAATGTCTATTTCTTTGCAACTAATATCGACATCCGTACTCAAACAGATCTAGCTGCTCGGAAAGAATTAACCCGTCGCTGTTTTAGAGATCTGGGTGTGTAACATCAATACTCGGCTAGTCTGGTCATCAAAGATCGCTAATTCATCAATTTGAGCCAGGATAATCGCCCAATAGAGCAGGGTATTTAAGCTTAAATTGTCCTTGCCGTAGCTCATCTGGGGAGGGCATTCGATCGAGCCGAATTAATTCAGCAATTGCGGCTGTTTCGGTATCTCGTTGGCTGCTAGCTGCGGCTAATACTCGATCGTCTTTGACATAAAAAGCGATAAATTCTCGTCGGTCTAAATCGCCATCAATAATCAATTCATCCCAGGCTGTGGCGTGTCCGACATAGCGAATCGGGAACTCAAACTGTGCGCTCCAAAATACGGGAACGCCGCGAAACTTAGTTGGGTTTCCGACAATATTATGCGCTGCAATCCGTCCGTGCTGGGCAGCAATCCGCCAATGCTCGACCCGTAGGGAACCTGATGTGAGCCAATCTGGATATCGCGCAATATCTCCAGCAGCATACACACCTTCTGTCGCACACAGATATTCATCGACGAGGATACTCCGATCTTTGGGATCTAAATCGATACCAGTGATGAAATCAGTCACAGGTTTTACCCCAATTCCAACTACTACCAGATCGGCAGACAAGCGATCGCCATTATCGAGAACAACGGTTGCAACTGTACCTTCACCTTCTAATTGCGCCACTTTTCGACCCATTTTAAATGTCACACCTTGCTCCTGATGAACTTGCTCAAAAAGATGTCCGATTTCTGCACCTAAACTCTTTTCAAACGGGAAAGAATCTGGAGAAACAATTGCTACTTTTACGCCCTTTTGAGTAAGTCCGGCGGCGATTTCCATGCCGATGAAACTAGAGCCGATAACTACTGCTCGATCGGTAGTTTGTGCAGATTCCAGTAGCCGATCGGCATCAGCAAAACTCCGCAGCGTCAAGATATTTCGTAAGTCCGCACCTGGAACTTCCAACTGAATCGGTTGGGTACCAGTGGCAATCAGTAGCGAATCATAAACAAGCGTTTCTCCAGTTTGAAATGTAATTGTTTTCATATTGAGATCGGCATTCTCAACGGTGCGATCGAGCCATACTTCAATCTGATGTCGCTCGAAAAATTCCGGCGATCTGAGCATGATGCTCTCTTTTGTCAATTTGCCTGTGAAATAGTTCTTGCAGGTCGCCCGTGGTGATGTCAAAATAAGCATTGTGCCAAGGACACACGATCTGATGTGCGTGGATAACACCCTCGACTAACGGTGCTGCGTGGTGAGTACAGTAGGCTCCCAAGGCATAAACTCGATCGTCGGTACGAACCAGCAAAACGTCGGTTTCGCCGACTCTGACTTGACGTTTTTCTCCGTTATGCAACTCGCTAAACTGCGCTACAACTGCTTCTGGATCGGATATAGAAGTTAAGGGATAGGGGATAGGGAATAGGTGTAGATGCTGCCAGTAGCCGCCTAGCGGGGTGTCGTCGCTGGGGGTTGGGTGGAATTAAGCACTGCACCGAGCAGAGCGAACACTTCATCTTTAGTGGCATACCCATCAAATGCTTCTGAGCTAAACGGAATCGGCGAACCGCTACGATTTTCGTTATAAATCACTTCCTGGACATTTCTAATCCATGGGCGGATGCCAGCATTGAGGAATGTCTGCCGCAGATAGCGAATTCCGGCGGCGTGACGTGCCTCGACTGTGTGAATCTCTAAAGCTCCAGCGAGAACTGTTTTACCTGCTTCACCCGCAGCCAGCAAATTTTGGACTTGCCCTTTGTAAGCAGCTACCCCCAAATCCTCAATATATTGTCCTGCTAGCAGCAAATCGACGGGATTGGCAAACGGATCGCGACCTAAAATAGCTTGATAATTTGGATTAGCGGAAATGGCGATCTCATCTGGATTACCTCCTAAAGAGCTTAATATCGCTGAGAGATCCGTTACATGCTGTGCTTCATCCTGTCCATAGGAAACTAATATTGTTTTGACGTTTTGGGGCACACGCGCCAGAGCACCGCCTTGAGCCGCCGTAACGGCGCGACGATAAAAATCAGCTTCTAACTTTTCCAAGGTGAGGGCGTATTCTACTACTTGCTGAGGTGATAGTGCGGCACTCTGAGCGTATGCAGGAGCGATCGGCGCAAGCACAAAGGACACCAACACTAGCATTAATCCGATGCTGGTACTCCGAACCAATCCACGAGCTACGATGCGGTTTAGTCGATCGATCGCTAGCGTCACAAAGCGGCGGGATGACAGCGTGACGATCGTCAGTCGGGCGAGCGGGTTAAAACATTTCATCTTTGAATATTTCCTCAGGTTAAGCGACCAATGAGCCATCAATCGAGTTATTTAAAACATTGAGCGCACCAACCGCAGCCACAACCTGCTTTGGTGTAAACAGTTCATCGTAAGCACGACCCCTAAACGGGTTGAGGCTAGCTTGCAAGTTATCATTCTCGACTAACCGTTCGTTGTCGGTTTCGGTCGCAGGTCGTTCTAGCAGCGATCTCACTCCGGCAGCATGACGGGCTTCTACTGAAACGATCGAACCCGCAGCCAAGAGATAAGTCGGATTTGTCAGGCTCAGTCCCGCGCCATTGTAAGCATGAACTCCCAAATCTTCTAATGTCACCGCCGTATTTAATATTTTTGAGCGATCGGTGAAAATTGTGTCTAGCCCCTGTTGATTCAGACTCAATTCGCTACTTTGAAATAAAGTATTCTTGCCCAAAATATTTCGCAAGAATTGGACATGGGTGGCTTCATGATTTCCCAAAGCTCTCATATAATCTAGTTCTCTAGTGTTGGTAATCTTGCCACTGCTAATTACTGCTCGATAAAATGCCGATTCCAGTTCTTCTAGCAATAAAGCAAAGTTGAGAATACCAATGTCATCAGTATTGAAAGTCAACTTTTTGATACTGATAGTAGTCTGAGCTATCAATACTTGGGGAACTGCTGTCAACGCGATCGTCCCCAAACCGATCAGTCCCAACTTCAGTAAATTACGACGCGAGGGATAAATTTTTTCCAAAGCTAATCTTGGAAAAGCCATAGTAGTTATTGCCAAACATTAATTAAATACTTCTACAGCTTTTGAAGTAAATCACCAACCTCGATTAAGCGATAGCGATTTCATATTAACTATATAAGATCGCTAAAATTGTCTATCTTTAGAGATAAATTACAATTAATAACTGATAATAGAAATCTCTCTATAGATAGATTTAGTCGATCGGCGATCGTGCTGATGTTTGAGATGGTATAATAGTTAAGAAAATAATCCGGTCGAGTAGTTAACGATCTTGTTGCAGTAGCTTTAACCGACGACCGAGTGGCAACTATTTTAACTATGATATTTTAAGATTTGATATGGACATTCTGACGATTTTGCGTCAAGACTACGCTAAATTCCCGATCGACCAAAATTATCTAATTTATGCTGAAGATGTATATTTCCAAGACCCACTGACTCAGTTTCGGGGACTCAAACGCTATCGCAAAACTATCGATTTTATCAAAACTTGGTTTCAATCTCCACAGCTTGAATTATACGACATCGATCGAGTCGAACAGTTAATTACAACCCGTTGGTCGTTAAGCTGGACTACACCCTTGCCTTGGCATCCACGGATTGAGATTACTGGCACAAGTGAGATGTTATTGAACGATCTAGAATTAATTATCAGTCACATAGACTATTGGGATTGTTCGCCACTCGACGTTTTAAAACAGCATTTTAAATTAGAAAGTCAGGGATAGGGATGCTCCCTATCCCCGATCCTCTAAATCCTAAAGCCGATTCCGTTGCGACCATACCCGTGTTGGTAAGCCCCAAACGTAGATAAATCCTTCAGCGGCTTTGTGGTCAAATCTGTCGTCTGCGCCGTAGGTAGCCAAATCCATGTCGTAAAGACTGTACTCTGACTGCCGCCCCACAATTATCGCATTGCCCTTAAATAGCTTAATGCGGATAGTACCAGAGACTCGCGCTTGGGTTTGCTCGATAAAGGCATCCAAGGCAGCTTTAAGGGGCGAATACCACAGACCGTTGTAGACAATTTTACTATAGGTTTCTTCGATTCCCCGTTTGTATTGGGTGACATCTCCAGTCAGCGTGAGACTTTCTAGCTCTCGATGAGCTTGAATCAGTACTGATAGTGCGGGAACTTCATAGATCTCGCGGGATTTAATCCCCACGAGACGGTTCTCCACCATATCAATCCGCCCGATCCCATGATTGCCAACAATTTGATTTAATTGACTAATCAGACTAACTGGATCTAACGACATGCCATTGATGCTGACTGGAGCACCACAGGTAAAGCCGATTTCAATATATTCTGGCGTGTTTGGAGTATTTTCGATCGCTTTTGTCAATGCGTATACTTCTTCGAGCGGTTCTACCCAAGGATCTTCGAGCGCACCAGCTTCGACACTCCGCCCAAGTAAATTTAGATCGACACTGTAGGGAGAGGATTTCTTGACAGGTGAAGGAATACCGCATTTTTCGCCATAGGCGATTGTTTCTTCGCGACTCATTCCCCATTCCCGCGCCGGAGCTAGTACTTTCAAGTTAGGATTGAGAGCAGCGATCGATACATCAAATCTGACTTGATCGTTACCTTTCCCCGTACAACCATGAGCGACTGCATCCGCACCATATTCAGCCGCAGCTTCGACCAGCAGTTTGGCAATCAATGGACGCGCTAGAGCGGTAGAAAGTGGGTAGCGATTTTCGTACAGAGCATTAGCTTTGAGCGCAGGAAAAGCATAATCGGTGATAAAACTCTCTGTTGCTCTAGCGATGAGCGAGACACTAGCACCAGAGTCTAGAGCTTTCTGACGAATCGGCTCTAGTTCATCTCCCTGTCCCAAATCTGCGGCGAGGGTAATTACTTCTTCGACACCCCATTCCTGTTTGAGATAGGGAATACATACGGAGGTATCTACCCCACCAGAATAAGCAAGTACAACTTTTTTAGCACGACCCATAACGTAGTTTCACCTGGATAACGATTTTATTATAGGCTTTAGGGGGTAGGCTTTAGCCTTTAGCACTTGAATTTTTTTAGACACAACGCGAACCCTGAAACCTAAAACAGGTGTCATATCTCAATCGATACGACACCTGTCAAAATATCTAAATGTCAATCTAAAGCTCGAAATCTAAAGCCTAAATCAAGATTTGGCTTCTAGACGAGCGTAGAATAGACCGCGAATTTTAACTTCTTTGGGATCTAGAGCACCTAAATCGGTGTCGGAAGTTTGTTCGCTTTCAAAAATACCAGCGATTTCGCCAGTAGCACTGTTGACTTTAGCAACTTCAAAGTTGATTCTACCTTTTGAAGCAGTAGCCCGCTTGGTATTGGCACGATTACCAGTACGGCTTTCTGATTCAGCTTGGAGGGCTACAGCATTATCATAACCACTTGCAACGCCACGACCTTTGGGGTCGAGGAAAACATTCCCACGATAGGATGGGACTTTGTAGTCACCTGCAAAGTCGGTAGAAGTAGTGATACTTTCTACTCCAGGCTTGCTGGTTGCTACCAATTCTTTAACAGTGAATAGGAAAGGTACTAGCTCACCACCAGGCATTTTGACGGTGATAGCTTGGAAGTCAATCCCATCTTCTTCTTTGAATGTCAGAGTCCGATCTTCAGCCAACGAGACAGTACCTCTGATCTGATCGAGACTAGAAGTCGCGCGGGTAACTAGTTTACCTGCAACAAATTCAGCTTCCTGACGTTTATTTTGAGGCTCTTCTTTGACAAAGTAGTTTGTTGGTTGGATGCACATGTCTACGAACTGGTAACTCTTGGCTGCATCCAGCGGAATGGAACCCCGACTGGTATCATCGATGACAGGACAGTTATTTGCCAGTCCTGTACCCCGAATATCTTCATAAGTGAGTACAGTTGTTGCTGAGACAGGAGCATCACTGCAAGCCGTCAACAAGCCAATACAGATGGCGAGCAGAGCGGCGACTAATCCGCGAAATTTCATGATGAACCTCAATTTTCGATATATTTTATGTTATTACAGTCTTTG
>ENA-OFCF01000210-OFCF01000210.1-metagenomes-genome-assembly--contig:-NODE-210-length-28730-cov-4.658692_pt1 | contig 28730 bp, 31 predicted proteins | sample MGYA00153387_OFCF01 | MGnify analysis MGYA00153387 | reverse complement strand
CTAAATGCAAGGGCCTTATACCCAGAAAGTTCATTGGCTGACTTATATGATCCACTTACAATGCCTTCAGAACTGGTTAAAGCACATAACAATCTGGACAGAGCGGTAGTGGTTGCGTATGGTGGCAAAAAATGTAATACCGAGGCAGAGCGGGTTGCAGATCTGATGGAAAGATACCAGAAACTTGTAGCTGCAACAAAATAAACTTTTTATAATTTGCTATTTCATATTTTCAGGCATAGTTGCTTTGTGAGGTGATGTGTATGCTATGTAAGTATTGTAATAAGGACCAGGTGCAACAAGAGATAAAGTCCGTCGGGTTTATCTCTTGTTGTGGTGGTTTACAAGTGGATCTAAGGAGTTTGAGACCGAGAGTATTGGATGCAATAAAGGATCATGAAAAATTCTTTAGAAAGATGGATGAGGAAATTGAAGGAAGGTAGCTTAATAGCTACTTTTGACTCTGTAATTTTATTGTTCAACGTATCTGAGTGTTATATCAGGAAAGACTTTAGACAACGAAAGGGAAGCCTGGGACCTATAAAATCTCTTGCATAATTTACTCGCAATAGACAAACAACCTTTAGAACCGCTAGTGTCACTGTAGCGTAAATATCAAAGAGATAAGTATAGAAGAAAAGCATGCCCTGGATTCGTCCAGGGCATTTCTTTGCAGAAAAAATAACAAATAGGGCGTCCAAGGTTAATTCTATGTTAAATGTCGTAACATTTAATTAACACGTTTGTTTTATAGGGTATCATTAACTTTGTAGTAATGTTAATCTTTTGGAGGTTTTAGTTTGGACATAAGTATGGTTATCGCTCTTTTCGGAGGTCTCGGTCTTTTCCTCTATGGAATGAAGATGATGGGAGATGGTCTTGAGAATGCAGCGGGTTCTAAGCTCAAATTCATCTTGGAAAAAGTAACGTCAAGCCCTATCAAAGCTGTTGCGGTAGGCGCAGCAGTTACAGCCATCATCCAGTCAAGTTCAGCAACGACTGTTATGGTTGTCGGTTTTGTCAATTCGGGGCTATTGAACCTGGTTCAAGCAACCGGAATAATCATGGGCGCCAACATCGGCACGACTGTGACGGCATTCCTTGTTTCCATGAATATAAGCGGACTTGTTCCGATCCTTATTTTTACGGGTTCTGTAATGACACTATTCTCCAGGGCAAAGAAGAGAAGAGACCTGGCCAGCATACTTCTGGGATTTGGTATTCTGATGCTCGGTATGAGCCTGATGAGCGATGCCATGGCACCCCTCAAGGACTCAGATACCTTCAAGAACCTAATTATGACTATGGGGAATAAATGGTATCTCGGACTGCTCATTGGTCTCGGCATTACACTCATCATCCAGTCCAGTTCAGCCACAACAGGTATCCTTGTTGCACTGACAACCACTGGAAACATTACCATTCAAATAGCATTCCCGATAATACTCGGTGCAAATATTGGTACTTGTATCACGGCACTGCTTTCATCGATAACGGCAAACAAGATGGCTAAGAAGGCTGCAGTGATCCACTTGCTGTTTAACGTTATTGGAACGATTATCTTCATGCCTCTGGGACAATATCTCGTCCAACTTGTGACGTTCATTTCCCCAGAAAGCGTCAAGCTGCAGATTTCCTTTTTCCATTTGTTCTTTAACCTAGCAAACACTATCGTTCTACTTCCTTTCTCCGGACTCCTTATCTTACTAGCCAACAAGATTCTTGGACCGGAAGTGGACAAGGCTGCAGAAATACTAGACAAGAGACTTCTTAAGACACCAAGCATCGCTGAAGGTCAGGTCATCCTTGAAACCGTGAAACTCGCTGAAATGGCCAAGGAAAATGTGAAACTGGCAATGGATGCCTTTGTGAAAAACGATCTGACGAATATGGACCTTGTCTACACCAAGGAGAATCGGATAAATGAAGTGACAGAGATCATCACCAACTTCCTGGTTGAACTTTCCGGCAGCGATCTCGATGTCAATGAATTCAAGAGAATCGGAGAAACCTATCATGTCATCAATGATATCGAGAGAATCGGCGACCATGCGAAAAATATCATGGAACTGGCAGAAGAAAGAAATCGGAAAAATGTTGAAATATCTGCAGAAGCTCAGGAAGAGCTCAGGTCGATCTTCAACTATACTACCCTCGCCATGGATACAGCCATAGAGAGCTACAAGAATGATGACAAGTCCAAGGCAGCATCTATTGATCAGACAGAAAAGAGAATCGATGCGCTGCAAAGAGAGTATCGGGAATCCCATATCAGGAGACTTACTGCAGGAAAGTGCAAAGCCCTTTCAGGAATCCTCTTCCTGGACCTGATCTCTAATCTGGAAAGGATCGGCGACCATTCCAAGAATATCGCCGACGCCATAGCGGAAATACGAGAAATGGAAGCATAAACATAAAAAAGCAGCAATCCTGAAGATTTATTTAATCTCCATGATTGCTGCTTTTTTATTGTCTCGTGATTTGGTCCGTTGAGCATCTGCCAGGAATTTGGCAATATTTGCCTTGGCTACAAAAAAAGATATTCCAGCAATGAAGCTCGCAGCAGGAACTTGAATGAGGGCGGACAAAAAGGCTGTTTCAGCGCTGGATGACCAGATCTGAAACAGCCTTTTTGGAATCAAATTCAATAACCCCAGTTCAAATTACTTGAAGATATCCCCATAGGTCACGAGGGTATCATCTTCACGGACTGACTTAATTGCGGCATGGACTGCTTTTTCCACAACGATGGCACAGAGTGTCCCAAGGATGTTCAAGTCTACGGAAACCTCCCCTTTAGCCATGACAAAGAGAGTATCCCCATCCACCATGGTATGCACAGGCCTGATGGAACGGGCATAACCATCATGGCCCATGGAGGCCATTTTGTTCGCACCGCTCTTGGTGATCTTTGCGTTGGTGATGATGCAGCCGATGGTCGTATTGCCGGAATAACCCAGTTCATAACCCTGGATAAGCAGCTCTTCGGTGGAAAGGACGACTCCCTCCTTCAGAGGGCCCGCAATGAGCTGATTACCGTCATAGATGCTTCCAAAGGCATTTACTGCGATGACTGCACCGACTTTGAGGCCATTGACTTCAAGAGCGTAGGAACCTATTCCGGATTTCATGCTGGAATCAGGTCCGAGGATCTTGCCGACGGTTGCCCCTCGTCCCGCTCCGAAGGAACCATCCCTGTAGTTCATCTCCATAGCCATGGCCATGGCCTCGTAACCCATCTTCTTATCCGGTCTTACTTTGGCGTTCTTGTAGGCCAGATCGAAGAGGACGGCGGAAGGGACGATGGGGACCTTTGAAAATCCGGTATCGAAGCCGACACCAATCTCTTCAAGATATTCCATGACTCCCGATGCGGCATCAAGACCGAAGGCACTCCCCCCGGAGAGCACAACGGCATTGATTTCTGGCATCATCTCTTCTGAGCGTATGAGGTCCGTTTCTCTTGTACCCGGAGCTCCGCCCCTGACATCGACCCCTGGAACAGCACCGGTTTGGGCAAAGATGACGGTACTTCCCGTTCCATTCTCATGGTCTTCGGTGCTTCCAATTTTAAACCCCTCGATTTCCTTGATATCGATCTCTTTCATTTCCATTCCTCCTGGAGAATTGATTTAGATAGGATTTGTTTTTTCATAGATTGCATTGAATCTGTTATTGATATCATCATAGCATATGGCAAGGCATCATCAAGATGAATTCGGAGATTCTCTTCAGGAAATATTAAGATTTGGGGGTGCTGAAATAAATGAATAAAATAAATTTTATGAATATTTATGAAGCAAATCAAATAAATCTAGCATATTTATAAGCTTTATAATGAATAATTGGAAATCATAAGTTGCAAAATTGCAGTTAATGTTGACCGGGAAACTTCTTATTATACTAAATATGAAAGTAAACAGAACGTTTTATGCATATGGACTACTATAACGCTGCGGATTCTGCAGGAAGCACTGTATGGATATGGGATGCAAGACCTTTGAAAATCAAAACACACGGAAATGCCCACTTGAAACCGTTACGAGTTGTGTTATTATTAAAGGGAAGAAAGAAAGAAATTATGCAGACCATCAAATCGAACAACAGAAAACATTTTTAAGGAGTGTATTGTAGTAATGAATAAGAAAACCATAATCTTGGGAGTTATCGGATCAGATTGCCATGCGGTAGGAAATAAGATACTGGACTATTCCCTGACAGAAGCAGGATTTAACGTTGTTAATATCGGCGTACTGTCACCACAGGAAGACTTTATCAATGCAGCTATCGAAACCAAGGCAGATATCATCATGGTTTCTTCCCTTTATGGACATGGAGAGATTGACTGCAGAGGCATGAGAGAAAAATGCGATGAGGCAGGACTTGACAGCATCAAGCTGTATGTTGGCGGAAATATTGTCGTCGGCAAACAAGATTTCAAAGAAGTGAAAGCTAGATTCGAGAAGATGGGATTCGATAGGGTCTACCCACCGAACACCTCGATTGAAACAGCAATAAGGGATTTAAGTGAAGACTTGGGTTTTATTGAGGTTATTGGAGCATAATAATTATGGATGCATATCTATTTATTGATTTTGGCAGTACGTATACGAAACTAACAGCAATCAGTGCTGATTCGGACGATATTCTTGCAACGTCAAAGTCATACACAACAGTGGAAACGGACGTAATGGACGGTTATGGTAAAGCTATGGATGAACTCATCCCCAAACTGGGGGGAGATATAAACTTCATTAAGAAACTCGCTTGTTCGTCTGCAGCAGGGGGGTTAAAAATCATTGCCATCGGCCTTGTACCGGAGCTGACCATGGAGGCTGCAAAAAGGGCTGCCCTGGGCGCAGGTGCAAGAGTCACAGATGTATACAGCTTTAAGCTGAACAAGGATGAACTCAGAGAGATCAGGACGTCAGGTGCCGATATGATTCTTCTTGCGGGAGGAACCAACGGGGGTAATTCCGAAGTGATCCTGCATAATGCAAGAATGCTGAAGGATGGGGAGATCACCATCCCTGTCGTCGTGGCTGGGAACAAGAGCTGCAATGATGAGGTCAGAGAAATTTTCGAGGGGCATATCAGGTATCATATCACTGAGAATGTGATGCCCAGCCTGAACAATATCAATGTCATCCCGGCAAGGGAAACCATCAGGAATATTTTCATGGAAAATATCGTGAAGGCCAAGGGGATGGGAAACGTGAAGACCTTCCTATCCGGCATCCTCATGCCGACACCTGCAGCGGTACTTAAGGCAGCTGAGGTCCTTAGCCTGGGCACAAGAGACGAAGAGGGGATTGGAGACCTGGCAGTAGTAGACATCGGTGGGGCAACCACAGATGTCCATTCTGTCTGTGAAGGGGCTCCGAGTAAACCCTCTGTTGTTTTGCGCGGACTAGAAGAGCCAATTTCCAAAAGAACGGTAGAAGGGGACCTGGGCATGAGATACTCCGCACTATCGCTCTACGAAGCCTCAGGAAAGCGCTATCTGAGAAGGCACAATCTGAGCCATCTTGAAGACCTTGACCTCTTGGGAGAGTTCCAAAGAAGGTATGACAATACGGACTTTATCGCCACAGAAGAGGTGGATGTTGCCTTTGACGAGGTCATGGCCAAAATATGTTTGGACATCTCCATGAAAAGACATGCCGGAACGGTGACCCAGGTGTACAATCCCATGGGGATGATGTATTCCCAGGAAGGCAAAGACCTTCTGGAACTTCCTTTCCTCATCGGAACTGGAGGCGTCATTGTAAACTCAAGGGACCCTGTTTCGATATTGAAGGCCGGACTTTTTCAGACAGAAGACCTGGAATCGCTTAAACCAAGACATCCCAAGTACATGGTGGACAAGGAGTATGTCTTTTCTGCCTTAGGTCTCCTCGCCATGATCGACGAAGACAAAGCCCTTCGTATGTTGAAAAAATATATCATAAATTATTAGGAGAAGATGATGGATCTAAAAAACAAAAAACTGACTGAAGATGAATTTTTTGGAATCAGAGAAGAAGTTCTGGCCCAATGGCCAACGGGGAAAGACGTCAACCTGCAGGAAGCTGTGGATTACCTGAAAAAAGTGCCTGACGAGAAGAATTTCGCGAAGAAGCTGAAGAAAGCAAAGGAAGAAGGAATCACCCTGGCTCAACCAAGAGCAGGGGTAGCCCTGATTGATGAGCACATCAAGCTCCTGAGGTTTTTGGAAGATGAAGGCGGGGCAGACCTCCTGCCATCGACCATTGACTCCTATACGAGGCAGAACCGGTATGATGAGTGCCAGGTGGGGATAGATGAATCCCTTAAAGCTGGAAGGTCGTTTCTGAATGGATTTCCTGCTGTGAACCACGGGGTACCGGGATGCAGGAAGGTCTACGAATCGATACGGAATCCCATCCAGGCGAGACACGGCACTCCTGATGCAAGGCTTCTAAGCGAGATTATCCACGCCTCCGGATGGACATCCAATGAAGGGGGTGGCATAAGCTACAATATCCCTTACGCCAAGAGCGCATCCATGGAGAAGAGCATCAGAGACTGGCAGTATTGTGACAGACTGGTGGGCTTCTATAACGAGCAAGGGATAGAACTCAACCGGGAACCCTTCGGTCCTCTGACCGGGACTCTTGTCCCGCCTTCCATTTCCAATACGGTGGCTATTCTTGAAGCGCTTCTTGCTGCAGAGCAAGGAGTGACGAACATCACGGTCGGATATGGCCAGTGTGGGAATATGATCCAGGACATCGCCGCCATCAGGGCACTTGAGCAGCAAACAGGAGAGTACCTGAGAAGGTTCGGCTATGGTCAGGTCTTTGTCACCACCGTCTTCCATCAATGGATGGGCGGATTCCCCGAAGATGAAGCCAAGGCATTTGGCGTCATCTCCCTTGGCGCGGTTACCGCAGCCATGGCAGGGGCGACGAAGGTCATCGTGAAGACTCCCCATGAGGCCATGGGTATCCCGACGAAAGAAGCCAACGCCCAGGGAATCAAGGATACGGTCATGACGCTGCACCTTCTCAAAGGACAGAGAATGCCCATGAGCAAGGAACTCCAGGACGAGATCAACATCATCATGGCTGAAACCCGATGTATGCTGGAAAAAGTCCTTGAAGTCGGCAAGGGAGACCTGGCCAAGGGAACCGTAGAAGCATTTAAACTCGGCATTGTCGACATCCCCTTCGCACCATCCAAGTACAACTACGGAAAAATGATGCCGGCGAGGGACAACAATGGCGCAGTGAGATATCTCATGACAGGGAACATTCCCTTCACCAAGGAAATCATTGATTTCAACAAGGAAAAACTCATAGAAAGAGGAAAATTCGAAAAGAGGGACGTCACATTCCAGATGACCATAGATGACGTTTTTGCAGTTGGAAAAGGAAACTTAATAGGTAGACCTGAGGAGGATACAAAACATGAAAATCGTTGATTTGGTATGTGCAGAAGGCAGGACAGGATTTTATTTTGATGACCAGAAGGCTATTATAGCTGGTGCCGGCCATGACGGGTTCATGTATACAGGAGACCCGATGACCGAGGGATTCACAAGCGTCAGACTTCCTGGCGAGAGCATCTCAGTTCTCCTGATCCTGGAAAATGGCGACATCGCCCATGGAGACTGCGCTGCAGTACAGTATTCAGGAGCCGGTGGAAGAGATCCTCTTTTCCTGGCAAAGGACTTCATTCCGATCATAGAAGGAGAAGTCAAGGATTACCTCATTGGTAAGGATACACAGAATTTCATGGAACTGGCTGAAGAGATGGACCATCTTCTGATCGGCGGCAAAAGACTTCATACGGCCATCAGATATGGGATCACCCAGGCACTTCTTGATGCCACTGCAAAGTCAAACAGAATGACTATGGCTGAAGTTGTACAGAAGGAATATGGCACTGGCGTAGAGCTCAATAGGGTACCGATCTTTGCCCAGAGCGGAGATGACCGATATGCGAATGTCGACAAGATGATCATCAAGAAGACTGATGTCATGCCTCATGCGCTGATTAACAATGTCAAGGAAAAACTCGGCGAACATGGCGAGATTCTCAAGGAGTATATTGCCTGGCTCAGAGACAGAGTCCTAAAGTTCAGATCCGATGAGACTTACAATCCTATCTTCCATATCGATGTCTACGGAACAATCGGAATCATCTTCAAGCAGGACCTGAACATGATGGCTGATTACCTGAAGACGCTGGAAGAGACCGCAAGGCCATTCTCCCTGAGAATTGAGGGGCCTATGGATGTCGGTGACAGGACCAAACAGATGGAAGCGTTAAGGGACCTGACGAAGATGCTTGATGACCGAAAGATCAATGTGGAACTTGTCGCCGATGAATGGTGCAACACCTATGACGACGTGGTGTATTTTGCCGACAACAAGTCAGGGCACATGATCCAGGTGAAGACTCCGGATCTTGGGGGCGTAAACAATTCCATCAAGGCCATCCTTTACTGCAAGGAAAAGGGCCTGGGTGCCTATCTTGGTGGAACATGCAACGAGACCAACAGGAGTTCTGAAGTTTGTGCCAACATCGCCATGGCCTGTGGAGCAAAGCAAGTTCTTGCAAAACCAGGTATGGGCTTTGATGAAGGCTTCATGATTGTAGGAAATGAAATGAACAGGGTATTAGCCCTGTCAAATAGAAGAAAATAACGGGTTTTGGAACTTCCAGAACGTATGGGGATGCCGGGCATCACAGGATAGATCATCCGGTGATGACGGCATTTCCTTTAAAAAAAGAAGTTCGAAAGGACCTAAAAGGTGGATGTTATGAGAAATATAGATGTCAAAGACGTGACGAGGGAAGTCAAGAAGCTCGTCATGGACGCCAATTACTTCCTTCCGGATGACGTTATGGCCTCCCTGAAGGAGCAAAAGAAAAAGGAGAAGTGGATCCTGGCGACGAATACCCTGGGCATGATTGTAAAGAACGCTGAAATTGCCGAACGGGATATGGTTCCGATGTGTCAGGACACGGGAATGGTCGTGGTCTTTGTTGAAATCGGACAGGAGGTCCATATGGAAAACGGACTCCTCGAGGATGCCATCAACCAGGGAATCCGTGAAGGCTATGAAGAGGGTTATCTGAGGAAATCCGTCGTAGAAGACCCACTTAACCGGAAAAACACAGGGGACAACACCCCTGGCGTAATCCACTACACCCTGGTCAAAGGTGACCAGCTTAAAATCATGGTGGCAGCCAAAGGCTTTGGGTCGGAGAACATGTCCCGACTAAAGATGCTGAAGCCTTCAGATGGACTGGAAGGTGTGAAGGAATTTATCCTAGAGACCGTGGAATTGGCAGGACCCAACGCATGTCCACCCATGGTCGTAGGGGTGGGAATCGGCGGGACCTTCGACAAGTGCACCCTGATTGCAAAGAAAGCTTTGATGAGAAGGCTGGATGAGTATAATGAGAACCCATTCTACAAGGATATGGAAGTGGAACTGCTTGAAAAGATCAATGCGCTGGGTATCGGACCCCAGGGCTTCGGTGGAGAGACAACGGCCCTGAAGGTCAGTATCGAGTATTTCCCAACGCATATTGCAGGTCTTCCTGTGGCAGTGAACATCAATTGCCACGCAACAAGACACAAGGAGGTAGTACTCTAATCGCTTAGAGGAAGAAACGATATGGAAATCAGACTCAACACACCCTTTACAAAAGAATCAATCAGAAATCTCAAACCTGGAGACAACGTTCTTCTTTCCGGGACGATTTATGCGGCAAGGGATGCTGCGCACAAGAAACTCATGGAGCGTTTGGACAGGGGGGAAGAACTGCCCTTTGAAATCAAAGGTGCGGTAATCTATTACGTCGGACCCTCGCCGACGAAGGAAGGCGAGGTCATCGGTTCGGCAGGACCCACGACAAGCCTGAGAATGGATGCCTATACACCTAGGCTTCTAGATTTGGGACTCCTTGGAATGGTTGGCAAAGGGAGAAGAAATGATGAGGTCAAGGCTAAAATCGTTGAACATGGCGCAGTATATTTTGCTGCCATCGGCGGAGCCGGAGCGCTGATCAAGAAAACGATCCTGTCCCAGGAAACCATCGCCTACGAGGAGCTGGGGCCAGAAGCTGTCAGAAGACTCGTGGTCAAGGACTTCCCGGTGACAGTCATCATCGACTCCAGGGGGGACGATCTCTACGAAATCGGACGGGAAGACTACCTCGGATGGAAGAAAGAGCAGGCGAAATAAGAAAAGACCAGGATCCTCTGCAGGGAAAATCATGGGCTAATTTGCACCAAGGGAATCCAGACACTTGAATATTTCAATGAGTTAATATAAAATAAGTGTAATGATAAATAGCAACTTATCACTAAAATCACCGGGGGGATATTTTGGTTCTCTTGGTGATTTTATTTTTTATGGAAATCCTTTCTTGGCACAGGAAATCTTTTTTTCGTCAGGGTCTTTTACCCTTTGTGATATAATGGATAAGGGAAAACACAACGAAAAAACACCTGGAATGCTTTACGTGAGGAGGATTATCCTTACGACAGCAGCAAGCCAATGCATCGGGAGGCTGGGGAATCTTGGGATTTTCCAGCCGATTTCCACCGGTAGGGGCTTCTTTTCGAAAAGGTGATTTCTTCATCGAATCGATTATTGAAGTGAACAATAACAAGGATCATCCGCAACCAGGCGATTACCTCAAAGAGAAGACAAAAGGGAAGGAACGTCCAACTTCCATCCTGATAGTAAAGATTCAACGTTTGATGGAAAGCAAGGAGAAGTTAGCATTTGGAAAATCAAAAGACTAATGAAAAAAAAGAATTAAGGGAATCCGGAATGGTAGAAAAGAAAATCACTTCTGAACACTTTGAAGAACTTTTGAAATACCGCCAGAGAAAATGCGAAAAAATTGAAAAGCTGCATTATGACTTTGATGCCCCCGTCATTACCATACGGGCGAACTATCCAGGGTCCGAAAAGATCAACGATACGACCAGCCTCATCCTCTCGGAAGTTTCGAAACAATTTGAAGAGAGCTTCAAAAAAAAGATTCTTCTTTCAAAGCTATGCAATACTCCGGAAGGTCCGACCCTGTTTTATGTGGTCAAGGGAGATTCAAGGACACTCAAGGAAAATTCCATATTTATCGAGATGAACCATGAACTTGGCCGATTCGTTGACATTGATGTCTATGACAAGGAAGAGGACTATGCGGTCACCAGGATTGAACTTTCCCATGAACCCCGCAAATGCTTCCTTTGTGACGAGCATGCCTCCACGTGCAGCCAGTTGAAAACACACAGCACTGAGGATCTTATCACTTTCATGGAAAAGCAGATAGGAGAGTATCTTAAAAAGAAATAACCAATTGAAACTTGAAGATATTTATGGATAATAGGATTAATATATTTTTTGGAGGGTAAAAATGAAAATTGGAACACCAGCGTCAAGAGGATATGCAATAGGACAGGCTTACATCAAGGAACACAAGGAACTGGTCATTACGGATGAAAAGGTGCAGGATGTCGCTGAGGAAAAGGAACTCTTAAGAAAAGCGGCAGCATTGTCAAAAAAACAGCTGGAAAAGATCAAACTCAAGGCTTTGGACTCCATGGGCGAAGAGAAGGCGATGGTCTTTGATGCCCATCTGATGTTTTTCGATGACCCGGAATTCATGGGTGCCATTGATGACGAAATTGAAAACAACAAAAAGACTGCACTTAAGGCCACCAGTGACGTCATGGACACTTATGTCGCCATCTTCGACGCCATGGACGATGAGTACATGAGAGAGAGGGGTGGAGATATCAAGGACGTCTCCAAGAGGCTGATGAACAACCTGGCGGGAATAGATGACAGCTTCGATATCACAGATACCAATACCATCGTCGTGGCAAATGATCTGACTCCTTCCGATACCGCTCAGCTGGACAGGACGAAAGTCATCGCTTTTCTGACCAATGTCGGCGGAAGGACCTCCCATAGTGCCATCATGGCCAGAACCCTTGAAATTCCAGCGGTCGTGGGTCTCAAGGACATCACGGAGACTGTCAAGAATGGCGATGTGGTCATCGTGGACGGAATTGAAGGTGTGGTCATCATTGACCCTGACCATGAGACCGTCATGAAGTACGTGGCGCTGCAAGAAGCCTTTAACAAGGAAAAGGAAGAACTGAAGAAACTTAAGGATGTCAAGGCTGTGACAAAATCCGGAAAGCGAATCGAAGTAGCAGGAAATATCGGAAAACCTGAGGATGTGCTTAAAGTCATCGAGAATGGTGGAGACGGCGTTGGTCTATTCAGAACAGAGTTCCTCTATATGGACAGGGATGAGATGCCTACAGAAGAAGAGCAGTTTGGTTCCTACAAGTATGTCCTGGAGAAAATGGAAGGCAAACCAGTAGTCATCAGGACACTCGATATTGGCGGAGACAAGCAGCTTCCATACCTGGTCATGCCAAATGAGATGAACCCTTTCCTCGGCTATAGGGCAATCCGGCTTTGCCTGGACAGGACGGACTTGTTCAAGATCCAGCTGAGGGCGCTTTTAAGAGCATCGGTCTTTGGAAATATGAAGGTCATGTTCCCTATGATCTCTTCCTTAAATGAATTCCTGCAGTCAAGAGAACTGATTGAGGAATGCAAGGCAGAGCTGAAGGCTGAAGGCAGTGCATACAGTGAGGAAATCGAATGGGGGATTATGGTGGAGATTCCATCTGCGGCAATTATGGCTGACGAATTAGCCAAGCATGTGGATTTCTTCTCCATCGGAACCAACGATCTCATCCAGTACACCCTGGCGGCGGACAGGATGAGTGAAAAGGTGTCTTATCTCTACGATCCCATGCATCCGGCAGTCCTCAGACTCATCAAGATGACCATCGACGGTGCCCACTCCCAAGGCAAGTGGTGCGGGATGTGCGGCGAGATGGCAGGGGATGAGACAGCCATCGCCAAACTGGTAGAATACGGGCTGGATGAGTTTTCCATGTCAGCTTCTTCCATGGCCCGTGCGAAGCAGATCATCCTCGAACAGGAATAAGGAGGACCAAGTTTCCCTGCAAAAAAAATTGAGGAACCTTCCTGGAAATCCGATTGGAAAGATAACAAGGCAGGTACCTGTGACAGGGTACCTGCTTTGTTGATGGGTGAAATATGCCAAAATGGCGGCGTTTATCGGAGGCTCTTTGATGCAGGACATTGCAAGTCTACGATCACGAAGGCATTTTGAAGGAATAGGAAATGGTGCTATAATAATTTGGTAAATCTATTGAAAGGAGAATCGGCAATGATAGAAAAGAAAACACCAGACCTTTCCACAGCGGCAGAGATCAGGAGAGTGGTTAGAGGAAACTTCGGAGACCCCAACGGTTATGAAGAAATTCTCTTTAGAACGAGAAACAACAGATATGTCCTTGTTCAAAGAGGCGGAACACAGAGCCCTTATCCTGAGGAAACGGTCAATCAGATCCTGAAAGCTAAAGCGACAGCATGGCTGACCTCCCTATAAGGGGAAAGAACCTTCGGGTTCTTTGGCCGCATATGTAATCGTTTATCTGGAAGGACAGCCTATAGGTGGTTTGGAATGAATTGATTCCGGATGATTCCGAAACAGGAATTTTATCCACTTTTCACAACAAAAAATCGGCAAAATGTGTATAATAGAGGATATAACCAATTCAAGGAGGAAATTAAATGATTAAGGAAATTACAGGAGAAAATTTTGAAGCAGAAGTAATATCAGGTGAAGGTCTGGTTTTAGTTGATTTTTGGGCACCATGGTGCGGACCATGCAAAATGCTCACCCCATTGTTTGAAGAGCTCAATGAGGAAATGAGTGATGTCACGTTCGTGAAGCTGAACGTAGACAAGAGTCCTCAGCAGGCTGCAAGATACAGGGTATCGAGCATCCCGACACTTTTGGCTTTTAAGGGTGGCGTTGTCACGGACCAGATTGTAGGGTTCAGACCTAAGGAAGAACTGAGACAGTTCATCAACAGAAACAAGTAGAAAAAGAATTCCAGAAACATATGATATCCTCCCCTCAGGGCAGACAGTTGACCTAATGCTGTTTCTCCTGAGGGGAGTACTTATTTACGGGAAGAAGATAAAGGCAGCACAAGGAGATCAACAAGAGGCGTGACGGGGATACCTGGAGCGGTATGTATCGGGGGCTGCCATGAGCAGGCACTGGAAACTGCGGGAGAATGGCCATGCAATAAGGGTTTTCCGGGGGAAAGAGAAGGGAATTGGAATTAAATTCATGGATGATTAAAGAATAAGTGCGATTTCATCACAAATGAAGGGCATTTTATTGTATAATTTAACTATATTGCAAATTTCCAACTAATCCCCGAGGAGGTGTACCTTGGATACGCTTAGCACAATCCTGAATACCATAAAAAATATCAATATAACATCTATAATAGATATACTAATTGTAGCGTATATGATCTATAAGACTTATAAGATTATCAAGGAAACAAGGGCGGAACTCCTGATTCGGGGAATTTTACTGATTGTCCTTCTGATTGTTATTAGCTATATCCTGAATCTTACCATGGTATATACGATTCTCTCTAATATCATCATCTATGGAGTCCTGGCCATGATCATCATCTTCCAGCCAGAAATCCGGAGAGTGCTGGAACATCTCGGACGCACTTCTTTCAATGACAGGCGAATCCTTCAGGACATCGATGTTCTGAGTCGGGTCGTGACCGAGATCGTCAATGCGGTGCACATCCTGAGCATAGAGAAGACGGGAGCGCTTATTGCCATTGAGCAGAATACAAGGCTTGGTGATATCATCGATAATGGCATAAAGATCGATGCGATAGTTTCCACAGCGCTGCTTGAGAATATTTTCGTTGTGAATACACCCCTCCACGATGGAGCGACCATCATTCGGGGAGACCGGATCATCGCTTCCGGCTGCGTGCTCCCCCTGACAGGAAACAAGGACATCAGCAAGAAGCTCGGAACAAGACATCGAGCTGCGCTGGGATTGAGTGAAGTCTCAGACTCCCTCGTCCTCATCGTCTCTGAGGAGACGGGAACCATATCCCTGGCGCTGAATGGAAAACTCGTCAGGAACTACGACAAAGAAAGACTTCAGAAAATTTTAATCAAGATCCTGAGCAGTAAGATTGAAAAGAAGGAGTCATGGAAGGAGAGGATTCTAGGATGGCTAAAGAAAAAAAATCCGATTTCTTCCTAAAACTCCTGAGTGTGATTCTCTCTTTTGCAATCTGGGTCTATATCATCAATGTCGAGAATCCGACCAAGACCATGAGAGTCTATAATGTCCCGGTCAAGCTTGAAAACCTGGTCAGCATCGAGGACCAGAAACTGGCACTGCTTCCAAACCAGGAGATCATGGTCACCCTGACGGTGAAAGGGCCGGCTTCTGAAGTCTACAGGACTGTAGCCAGCGACTTCAGGGTCGTGGCGGACCTCAACGATATGGCGCTGAAGAAAGGGTCGAATGAGATTCCCATAGAGATCACCTCCTATCCCAGCGGCCTGGACATCTCGCAAAATACGTCAGTCAAGGCAATTGTGCAGTTGGATGACTATGTGGAGCGGGAAGTGAATATCATTTCTGACTTTAAGGCAACTCCGAATTCCGGCTACTATATCGCCGGTATCGGCATCAATCCGAGCATGGCAACCATCAAGGGACCTGCGGAGTATGTAAACAGCGTTACGTCCCTGTCCGCAAAAGGAACAAAGGAAAACCTCACGGCGGACCATAAGGAGATCGTTGCCCTTACTCCTGTGAATGAGAATGGAAACCTGGTGAACAATGTGGTGGTTAGTCCCCTCTATGTGGAAGTGATTGTTCAGGTGTACAAGACGAAGAGTGTACCGATTGTCCTCTCTTCAGAGGGTGAACTGAATGAAGGGCTCGAACTTAAAGAATTCAGCGTCGAACCCACGGAAATCCTCATTTCCGGGCCGGACAACCTACTGGACCAGGTAGACAGCCTCGATACGGAAACTGTCCTTCTTTCCTCTATCACCAAGAGTGAGGATATCCTTAAGGGGATAGTCATTCCCACGGGAATCATTGTGGTGAATGGGGAATCCAAGGTCACCGTCCATGCGGTCGTTGAAGCCTTCGGGAACAAGACAATCACTAAAAAGCTCACTACCTTGGGTCTCATGGATGGGATGGAATTCGTGCTCAGTTCAAACTCCATCAACATCATCATGAGCGGGGCAGAAGCGAAACTAAATGAAGCCACTGAAGACAGCATCACGGCGGAACTGGACCTGACGAATCTTGCGGAGGGCGTTTACGAACTCACGCCAAAGATTGTACTGCCCGTTGGTATCGTGGAGGTTTCCCACACGCCCAGCATCATCTCGGTCACCATCAGACCGAAGGTGGAAACCCCTTAAAATACCGTAACTTATAGCAAATAACGGGAAGCCCTTTTGGGGGCTTTCTTTTTGGAGAAAAAATAATGATAAAGATAAATGGTTTGGAATTGTCCTTAGGCGAGGATAGAGAAGACTTGAAAAGCAAGGTAGCCAAGCTCCTTGAAATCAGCGAAAGTGAAATCCTACTGTTGAAGATCCTGAGGGAATCCGTAGATGCCCGGGGTGATGAAGTGAAGCTCGTCTACAGCATAGGGATTGCCCATCAGGATGAAGCCCTGCTGCTGAAGCGAAACAGGAATCGGAATGTCTCCTCCTACGAGGAAGCTGCAATGGAAAAGATCATCCAGGGCAGAGAGAAACTTTCCGAGAGACCCGTCGTGGTCGGTCTTGGGCCGGCAGGCCTGTTTGCTGCACTAAATCTTGCCAGAGCCGGCTATAAGCCGCTTGTGCTCGAGAGAGGGGAAGAGGTGGAGAAACGGGACAAATCTGTGAACGTCTTCATGTCCACAGGACACCTCAATGTGGAGTCCAATATCCAGTTCGGCGAAGGCGGAGCGGGGACTTATTCCGATGGCAAGCTCACCACAAGGAGCAAGGATTTGCGCGTTCACGACGTCCTGCAGGAATTCATCGATTCCGGCGCACCTGAGGAAATCGCCTACATGGCGAAACCTCATGTGGGAACAGACCTCCTTAAGGGGGTAGTGACGGACATGAGAAGAAAGATTGTCTCCCTGGGTGGAGAAGTGAGGTTTTCCACGAAGCTCGAAGACATCAAAATCAAGGGAAACAGGGTGGTCTCGATTACCGCCTCGGGAGTGGAGATTCCCTGCAGTGTCCTAGTCCTTGCCCTGGGGCACAGCTCGAGGGACACCTATGAGATGCTCTTCAATCGCGGGTTCTCCCTCCTTGCCAAGTCCATGGCCGTGGGGGTGAGGGTGGAGAACCTCCAGTGGAGAATCAATGAGAGCCAGTACGGGAAGGACTATCAGAATCCGAAGCTCAAGGCGGCGGAATACAGTCTGACCTCGAAATCGAAAGACGGCAGGGGAATCTACAGTTTCTGCATGTGCCCGGGGGGATATGTGGTGCCTGCAGCCAGTGAGGAAGGCTGCCTCGCGGTCAACGGCATGAGCTACTACAAAAGGGAAGGGCAAAATGCCAACTCCGCTGTGGTGGTCTCCATTACCCCCAAAGACTATGGGGAGCATCCGCTGGATGGCATCAGATTCCAGAGGGAGATGGAAAGGAAGGCTTTTGTTCTGGGTGGAGGGAATTACAATGCCCCCTGCCAGAAGGTGGAGGATTTCCTTGAAGGAAGGATCACAAAGGAGTTCGGCGAGGTTTTTCCGACCTATACGCCCGGGGTGAAGATGACAGACATGACGCAAGTCCTTCCCCGATTCGTCAGCGACGCGCTAAAGACAGGGTTTTCGGATTTCGACCGTAAAATCAAGGGATTCGCAAGACACGGTTCCATCATCACGGGTGTGGAAACAAGAACATCTTCTCCGCTTCGCATCCTCAGGGATGATCACCTTGAAAGCGTGAACATCAAAGGCGCCTACCCCATTGGAGAAGGCGCGGGATATGCCGGCGGCATCGTCTCCAGCGCTGTTGACGGAATCAAGGCGGCTGAAGCAATCATGGGGACCTTCAGGCCCCTGGACTAGCAAAGGGGCTTTTGGGGAGATTGTCCGGGAATGGGACAGAAGAATGAAATATGGTCAGCGTAGGGTAAAGGATGATCTTGATTAGGTTCAAAGTCATCTTTTTTTTTGAAGATAAATATTTATTGGCGGAAAATAGGGGGCTGGTTTTACGGTTTCCCATCCTGGTTGCTCCAGGGGGAGAAATGTGGTAAAAAATGAGGTTCAAATCCCATCAATAAGCAAAGGATAGGGGGAAAACAAGGAAAATTTAAATGTTTTCAAATGTAAATGATTTCTGCTATGATTAAACCATGTAGTTTGATTAGAATATGCTTGAATTTGTACGCAAGGAGGAAATGTCATGAAATATGTGTTGGTCATTAATCCGGGTTCCACATCGACGAAACTTGCCCTCTATAGTACTGAGGGCGTGGAAATCTTTAACGAAACCGTGGAGCATGATGCGAATGAACTGAAGAGTTTTGATCGGATTGTCGAACAGGCGGCCATAAGGAAGGAAGCCATCGTCAATTCTCTGAAGGTGAAGGGGATTCATAAGGAAGACCTGGCTGCCGTGGCAGGCCGGGGAGGACTCCTCAAGCCCATCAAGGGGGGCACATATCTGGTGGACAGTGAAATGCTCAAGGACCTGGAAGATGCGATCCAGGGGGAACATGCGGCGAACCTCGGGGCTATCCTGTCCAAGGAGGTCGCAGACGATGCCGGAGTGGATGCCTATATCGTGGACCCCGTATCCTGCGACGAGATGGGAGAGCTGGCGAGATTCACCGGACTCAAGGATGAGGAGCGTGGCTCCCTTGCGCATTACCTCAACATCAAGGGGGTGACGAGGAAGATCTGCAGGGAGAAGGGCTTTGATTTCAATCAGGAGAACTTCATCGTGGCTCATCTTGGAGGAGGGTTCTCCATCGGCCCGGTGACGAAGGGAAGGCTCGTCGACGTCAACAATGCGAACCATGGCGGTCCCTTCAGTCCCGAGAGGGTGGGAACGCTTCCCAATGGGATTCTTGTGAAGTATGCCTTTTCAGGGAAGTACACGAAGAATTCTCTGACGAAGCTTCTCCAAAGAAATGGCGGACTGTTGTCCCATCTGGGAACAAACGATGCCAGGGTCGTGGAAAAAAGGATCGATGAAGGGGACGACTATGCGAGGAAAGTCTATGAAGCCATGGCTTATCAGATTGCCAAGGAAATTGGCGCAAGTGCAGCTATCCTCAAGGGAGATGTCAAGCGGATAGTCATTACGGGAGGACTGGCCTACTCCAGCATGATGATCGCGATGATCAGTGAATATGTGGAGTTCATCGCGCCCATCGAAGTCGTCCCTGGAGAATATGAGATGAAGTCCCTCTATGAGGGTGTGCAGAGGATACTGAACAAGGAAGAAGAAGCATTGCGCTATGGGGAGGAAATACTCAGTGAAAAGTTTTAATGACATCTTTGAAAAGGTCAGGATGGATTCCAGGAAGAAAATCATCGCGGTGGCAGCCGCCGAAGACGATGCGGTCCTGAAGGCAGTGGTGAAAGCCAGGGAACTTGGTCTTTGCGAGGCTATTTTGGTCGGAGACCAGGAAAAGATCGAGAAGATCATGGACGAGGAGAACATGGAGAAGTCGTTCAGGATCATCGATGAGAAGAATCCTACGGAGGCTTCAAAAATCGCTGCAGAACTCGTCCGAAACGGCGAAGCTCAGATTCTCATGAAGGGGCTAGTAGACACGAAATCCCTCCTCCGGGCGGTACTTGACAAGGAAAGAGGCCTGGCCAGCGGGAATCTCATCAGCCATGTGGCAGCCTTCGAAGTTCCCGGATACGACAGGATGCTTTTTGTTACCGATGCCGCCATGAACACCTATCCGGGAATCAAGGAGAAGGTGGCCATCACGAACAATGCCGTGAAGTTTGTCCGCAGCCTGGGTATCGAGACACCAAAGGTAGCGGTCATCTGTGCCGTGGAAGTGGTCAATGAAGGGATGCCGGCAACCATCGATGCGGCGATGCTTTCAAAGATGAACGACCGGGGACAGATCAGGGGATGCATCATTGATGGTCCCCTGGCCCTGGACAACGCCCTGAGCGCAGAGGCTGCAGAGCACAAGGGAATTAAAAGTCCTGTGGCAGGACATGCGGACATCCTTCTCATGCCCAACATCGAGTCCGGCAACATCCTCTACAAGGCGCTGACGTATACGACGAAGAGCAAATCCGGCGGCGTCCTCCTTGGCGCTACAGCGCCTGTTGTCGTCACTTCAAGGGCAGACAGCTTCGAGAGCAAGGTGAATTCCATCGCCATGGCTGTACTCAACGCCTAAGGATAAAGGATTGAAATCGGACGGAAATTTCTATCGAGGATAAGGGGGACATTATGTACAAGCTGTTAATCATCAATCCAGGGTCCACTTCAACAAAAGTAGGAATATTTGAAGATACGAGGGAGGTGAAGACCTTCACCCTGAGGCACGAGTCATCGCTCATTGAAAAGTTCAATACGGTGCTGGACCAGTATGAGTGGAGAAAAGATGAGATCAAAAAGCTCCTTTCAGAGCATGAGGAGAAGCTGGAATCCTTTGACGCCTTTGTAGGAAGGGGAGGACTTCTAAAGCCCATCAAGAGTGGAACATACAGAGTCAATGAAACCATGCTCGAGGATCTCCGAAAGGGCAACAGAGGAGAGCATGCTTCAAACCTTGGTGCCCTTATCGCCCATGCTTTGGGAGAGGAGTTCGGGAAGGAATCCTTCATTGCCGACCCAGTGGTCGTTGATGAACTTGATGACATTGCCAGGATTTCGGGGCTTAAGGAGATGGAGAGGATCAGCATCTTTCATGCCCTCAACCAGAAAGCTGTAGCCAAGAGGTTTGCGAAGGAAAGAAACCTGAACTATAACGACCTGAACCTCATTGTCGTCCATCTGGGCGGAGGAATCAGCATCGGGGCCCATGAAAAGGGAAGGGTCATCGATGTGAACAATGCCCTCAACGGGGAAGGTCCCTTCTCTCCGGAGAGAAGCGGAACGCTTCCAGCGGCAAACCTGGTTGAAATGTGCTTTTCAGGGGAATATAGTAAAGATGAGGTCCTGAAGAAGATCACGGGTAAGGGAGGCTTCGTCTCCTACCTGGGCACCAATGATGCCAGGGAAGTGGAAAACATGGTGATGAACGGAGACAGTCATGCGAAACTGATCTATGAGGCCATGGCCTACCAGATCGCCAAGAGCATCGGTTCTGAGGCAACGGTTCTTCGGGGAAAGATCGACGGCATTCTTCTGACCGGAGGGATCGCTTACTCCAAACTCATGGTGGAGATGATCAGAGATAGGACCGAATTCATAAGTGAAATCTATATCTATCCGGGAGAGGACGAACTCCTGGCTCTGGCAGAGGCTGCAGTGAGGGTACTTAGCAAAGAAGAAGAGGCTATCCTCTACGAATAAGGCTTAAAATCATGGGGGAATGACATAGATATATCAAACTATGATAGCAGAGTGAAAATAATAATAGAAATATGAAGAACGTGAATTGTAAAGGTATACAGGGCTTATTGATAAGAAATTGCAATTAATGTTATTAATCTTCTTTTCATTGAAGCGACAATTCACTAATCTTGTGGGGAAAACCGCGTTTCATGGTGAAACTCTAAATTAGATTATCGGCATCTTTTGTATTAGAATAAACTTAAAACTAAGTTAGGAGGACTGCCATTGAAAAGGATAACAGTAATCACTGGTCACTTCGGCAGTGGGAAATCTGAACTTGCCCTCAATCTTGCGAAAAAGCTGAATGCTGAAGGAGAGAAGGTATCTCTGGTCGATATCGATATCGTCAATCCCTTCTTTTGCATACGGGACTTTAAGGAAAAGCTGGCTCAAGTGGATATAGAAGTGATTTCTGCCAAACCAGAATGGTCAAACGCTGAACTGATGGTTGTTCCGGGTGAGGTCAGTGGGATATTCGTCAGGCACGACAGGCATTTCATCATGGATATCGGTGGCGATGACAGAGGGGCCATGGTCCTTGGCCAGTACAACAGGAATTTCAAAGAGGCACCTTATGACATGTACTTCGTCATCAATACCCAAAGACCGATGACCCCGAATGAAAAAGGGGTGAAGGAATACCTGAAGGATATTGAGAGAGCCTCAAGGCTCAAGGTGACCCATCTCATTTCCAATACAAACCTTTCCTATGAGACGGACGTCGAAGATATTGTGAAGGGGGACGAGATCGTCTCGAACCTGTCAAAGGAGCTGGGCATACCCCATCTTTATACCGTCGTTCGAAGGGACCTGGTAGAAAAGGTAAAGGGTCGGCTTAAAGGAGAAATCCTGCCAATCGACATTCATATGAAGACACCATGGAGCGAATAATAAGGGGGAGAATTTATGCCAAGAGTAGTATTTAGAGAAGAAAGATGTAAGGGCTGCGGCCAGTGTATCATTGCCTGTCCGGTGAAGATCATCAGCTTTACGGACAGGGTCAATGAGAAAAGCTACAGACCTGCAGGGATACCGGATGAACTCCGGGAAAAGTGCATAGGCTGCACATCCTGTGCGAGAATGTGTCCAGATCAAGTCATTACTGTATATAAATAGGGGGTTGGGATTATGAGCGAAAAAGTACTTATGAAGGGAAATGAAGCCATTGGAGAAGCGGCAATCAGAGCGAACTGCCAATGTTTCTTCGGCTATCCCATTACACCGCAAACTGAAGTTGCGGCATACATGGCTAAGAAGATGCCTGTGATAGGAAGAGTATTCCTGCAGGCGGAAAGTGAAATTGCAGCGATCAATATGGTATACGGCGCGGCAGGTACTGGCGTAAGATGCATGACGAGTTCATCATCACCAGGAATCAGCCTTAAAGCAGAAGGGATTTCCTATATTGCAGGAGCTGAACTTCCCTGTCTGATCGTCAACATGATGAGAGGCGGCCCAGGACTTGGTGGCATTCAGCCTGCACAGTCCGATTATTTCCAGGCAACCAAGGGCGGGTCTCATGGAGACTTCAACATGCCCGTATATGCCCCTTCATCCGTCCAAGAGATGGTTGACCTCATTCAGGAAGCCTTCGATGTCGCTGACGTGTACAGAACTCCAGTCATGATCCTGGGCGACGGCATGCTGGGACAGATGATGGAACCCGTTGAATTCAAGGAAAAAATAACCACAAGGGTCCTCCCAGAGAAGACCTGGGCTGCGAACGGCAAGAACGGCAGAGCAACCCATAACGTGGTCAATTCATTATTCCTCAAGCCAGAAAAGCTTGAAGAACACAACATTCATCTTCAGGAAAAGTTCAACGCGATCAAAAAGAACGAAGTAAGATACGAGATGATGAATACCGAAAACGCAGACCTTATCCTGGTCGCCTTCGGAACCACAGCTAGAATCTGCAAGAACGTCATCAAGCTGGCCAAAGCCGAAGGCGTGAACCTCGGACTCATCAGACCGATAACCGTATGGCCATACCCGGTAGAAGCTTTCGAGAAAACCGTAGGGACTACGAAGCACGGATATCTTGTGGTAGAGATGAATGCTGGACAGATGGTTGAAGATGTAAGACTTTCCGTGGAGGGAAGGAAACCTGTACACTTCTATGGAAGATCGGGTGGAATGATTCCCGTACCCGCGGATATTCTGAAAAAGGCACTGGAAATCGTAAGGGGGAACAAATAATGGAAAATAAAGATAGAGAAGTCCTCTTTAAAGCAACCAAGGGAATGCTGGACATCCCTACGCATTACTGCCCAGGCTGTACCCATGGGATCATCCACAGGCTGGTCGGTGAAGTCCTTGAAGAGCTGGACATCATTGAAAAGACCATCGGTGTGGCTCCTGTCGGATGTTCTGTCCTCGCTTACGATTACTTCGCCTGCGATATGTTTGAAGCGGCCCACGGGCGTGCGCCGGCAGTAGCGACAGGGATAAAGAGATCGAATCCGGACAAGATTGTCTTCACATACCAGGGAGATGGAGACTTGGCGGCCATAGGCACGGCGGAAGCTGTCCATGTCGCTGCGCGAGGAGAGAAGATCGTAACGATATTTGTAAACAACTGCATCTACGGAATGACTGGAGGCCAGATGGCACCAACAACATTGCCTGGTCAGGTTACTGAAACATCACCTTATGGCAGAGACGTCCTGACGCAGGGTTACCCGATAAGGTTCTCGGAGATGGTCTCGCAGCTCGACGGAGCTTACTATGTGGAAAGAGTGTCCGTGGACAAGGTGGCAGGGGTTGCAAAGACCAAGAAAGCCATCAAGAAAGCTTTCCAGAACGCCATCGATGGCAAAGGATACAATCTGGTTGAAGTGCTTTCCATCTGTCCGACAAACTGGGGCCTCAATACCGAGGAAAGCTTGGGCTGGCTAAGGGAAAACATGATTCCTTACTATCCTCTTGGCGTGAAGAAGGATCTTAGTAAAGAGGAGGCGAAATAATGACACAGGAAATTATTTTTGCAGGGTTCGGTGGACAGGGTATCCTCTCCATGGGGAAATTCCTGGCTTTTGGCGGAATGGTAGAAGAGATGAACGTCTCATGGTGTCCAAGCTATGGACCAGAGATGAGAGGAGGAACCGCAAACTGTTCTGTTGTCTTATCGACAGAAGAAATCGGCTCTCCACTCATTACCGCGCCTGACAGCATCGTCGTCATGAACAGACCCTCCCTCGACAAGTTTGAGAGTACGGTCAAGCCCGGCGGACTGATCATCCTTGATTCCAATCTGGTTTCCAGGGACGTGAAAAGGACCGACGTGAATGTCATCAAGATTCCCAGTCAGGAAGAAGCGGAGAAGATCGGTTCCAAGACCATTGCCAACATGATTCTTCTTGGCGCCCTTGTGGAGAGTACCGGGGTCATCCCTATGGAATCTCTTATGACTGCCCTGAAGGACCACGGGAAGGAAAAGTTCTATGACATGAACAAGGCGGCAATAGACTTAGGCGTTGCCTATGCCAAAGCCCAGCTCATGGAAACTTCTTTCATGAAGACAGGCATCGAGTAGAACTCAAAATTGAAATTTACAACAAAAAGGACCTTCGGGTCCTTTTTTTGTCGTTCTTTCATATACCGTAGATTTGCGAACAGCCCGGGAGCGAATCGAGGGTTGTTGCGGTGGGTGGAATAGGTCAGTGGAGTTTTTCTCGAATTGGAGCATTGTTGCGCTGAAAAAAAGGAATATAAGCCATGAAAAATCAGGCTCCATTCGAAATTATTGTTCATGGGAGCTGATTAGAGGATGAAATGAAAAGTTTAAAAAATATTCATACATAGGGTATTTACAGCGTAACAATGTTATGTTACGCTGTATCCAAGAGGTGATAGTCATGGAAGAATTTATTTCAAAGAAGGATCTTCTTATCGAAACAGGAATATCCTACGGACAGCTCTACCGCTGGAAACGGAAAAAGCTCATCCCGGAAGACTGGTTCATCAAGAAGTCCACATATACGGGCCATGAGACGTTTTTTCCAAAGGAAAAGATCATTGAACGGGTAAATCATATCCTCAACATGAAGGAAGATGCATCCCTGGATGATCTGGCAGACAAGTTCTCTTCGGATATTCCGGAAAAGATCATCCTGAAGAAGGATGACCTCATCAGGATGAATATCCTGACGAAAGAGATTGTCATGCTGTATGAGGAAATCTTTAAGGACAAAAAGGAATTCAGTTTCGAAGACATCCTCTACATGTATATCTCGGAGGACCTATTGAAAAAAGGGAATCTGAGCATAGAGGATATGTCGAGAATCCTGAAAATGCTCAATGAGAACTACGAGACCATCAAGGACAAGGATCCGAGCCTTAGCGTTTACCGGAAGTTTGGGATCAGCATCTCGCTGCTCCACAAGAATGATGCGATCTTCATCGGGGATCAGGTCCCGATGATCTCGAACTACAGCATCAGAAATGCCGTTGAAAATCTAAAAATGAAATTGATTTAATGGAGGGGAATAATATGGAACTAAAAGACCTGAATTTAAGTGGTGCTTCAAAGGTTACAGGCGGTGAATACCGGAATGTCAGTGTAGCGGGCGCCAGCATCATATCCTCAGACATCGTCTGCGAGACCATGGACATCTCGGGTGGAATCACGGTGCAGGGCAATGTCACGGCGAAATCCTGCAAGGTTTCCGGTGCCTGTCAGATCGAGGGGAATATTAACTCTCTTGAAATCAAGATTTCAGGCGGATCCAGGGTCAAGGGAAATCTCGAAGGCAAGAATATAAAAATGGCCGGGGCACTCAAAGTCGACGGAGCCATCAAGGGCGATATGGTCAAACTTTCCGGAGAAATCAGCATCGGAGGGGATACGGAATGCGAAGAGTTCCACCTCAGCGGAGCGGTACACACCAAAGGAACCGTAAACTGCGAGAGATGTGATCTGGGCATCTATGCGGATTCAGAAATTGAAGAGCTGGTTGGTGGAACCATCAAGGTATACAAAGGCCGGGGAAGTGAAAATACATGGGTGACGATCCGCTCGCTCTTTGAGCAAATGACGGGGATCCTCAGGGTAAGGACCATCGAGGGAGACGACATCTATCTTGAGAATACGACCTGTGATACGGTCCGAGGTTCGAAAGTTGTCATCGGACCCGGTTGTTCCATCGGAAGCGTCGAGTATTCGGAAAAACTCGATATCCACGCTTCATCGAAAGTGGAGAACAAGGTTACCCTATAGGAAAGGCTGGAACAGTGTAAAAAATGACTGACCCCTCCTTGCGAAGCCAGGAGGGGAATGGGGAAGGGATGATTGATTTGGATGAAAGAAATATCACGACCGCTGGGGATGTAGACGTGACGGAAGGGACCTATGGCAGGATTTCCTGCGCGGGGGACCTCAGGATGACAGGGAAAGTCCAGGCGGACAGCATCAAGTCCGCGGGAGACCTCATGGCAAGAGGTGACGTTCTGGTAGAAAATATGAGCATTTTCGGGAATGCCGAGTTCAGGGAGAATCTGAAGGCATCCAGCGTAAGCAGCTTCGGGGACCTGGAATCCCGAGGGACCGTCGATGCAGGTGAGCTGAAGGTGTACGGTTCCATGAAGGGGAAAGTCTTCAACATTGAAAAGCTCACCGTGTATGGGGACATCGGGTCCGCAGAGGAAATCAACTGTGACTCCATAGAAGTCAACGGGGAACTTCACATTGAGGGGGCGATGAATATCGGGTCAGGAATCCTGAACATCATGGGGCATTCCAGTGTGAACGAAATTTTTTGCCAGGACCTCAGGGTTAATGCCGATGAAGGTTCCTACAAAGGGATCCTGGCGGGGCTGATCTCGAGGGGTAAGGGCGGAAGGCTCGAGGTGCAGCTCATCGAAGGGGATGACATCACTCTGGAGAATACGACCTGCGATATCGTTAGAGGAAAGAATATCAAGATCGGGAGAGAGGCCAGAATCCGGAGGGTGGAATACCAGGAATCCCTGGAGATTTTTGAAAACGGTGAAGTGAAGGAAAGGGAGGAATTCTAATGGAAAAGGAAGTTAGTAAAATAGAGGCAGTTTCATTCGAAGCGGGGCTTTCCCCGGCGGAACAGGAGAAGAATCTCCTAAATAAGAACTTTGTTCTCATGATCAAAGGGCAGCGCATTTCCTTCTTGGGTTCCGTGATCTAAACCATGGCACTGAGTTTCTGGATTCTCGACATGACCGGTTCTACCGCGCTCATGGGCATTGTCCTGGTGGCGGGACTCCTTCCGATGATCCTGATTTCCCGCTTTTCCGGGGTCATAGCGGGCAGACTTGAACGAAAAAGGATCATGGTCCTTACGGATCTTGTCCGATGGATATTTGTGATCCTTCTGTCACTCTTTGCCATTGCGAACAATGCGGAAGTCTGGATGATCATCGTCGTCTCGCTGGTGAACGGCATTTGTGCAGCCTTTTTCACCCCTGCGGCGAACTCCACACTTCAAGATCTCGTGCCCAAGAGCAAATTTCAGAAGGTCGCATTCCCAGACACCATGACCACCTACAGAATGGAATCCAAAAACGTTACCAATCTGCGATAGAGCTAAGACCTTCAAATGAGGATTTCAAGGAAGGTTTGTCATTCATCAGAAAATACAACGGCTTAAGAAACATGATGATGGTGTTCAGCATCGTCTTTCTCCTGCTGATCCCTTACTACAAGTTCGAAGAGACACTGGGTGTCGGAAAGTATGGTTTCGTCATGGGCATAATGTCCTCAGGCATGATCCTGGGATCATTTATTCTGACTCTGATGAAAGTCCATTTCGAGAAAAGGTACCTGGTCCTCATGGTCGGAACACTTCTTCTTGTGGGGGCATTCTTCCTCTTCATCTTCATGGTGGGTGTGGGCAATGCGTTGCTCAATACCATCGCCGGGGTGACGTTGCAGATTTTCATCCCCCAGGACATGAGAGGAAAGGTCTTTTCACTACTATCTACGATCAACATCTCCCTCATGCCTCTGGCCCTTCACTTTTGAATCGTCGTGGGTCAGGGTGAAGTCGATCAGGCGGATCATGAACTACAATCCCGCGCTTCCTATCGATTCTGTGCTGTAAGAGGAATTGCTTAATTCAAAAGAAGTTGTCGGGTGTCCCCGAAAACGAAGCCGTACAAGGTACGGCTTTTATATTGGGGGAAAAAGCAAATGAGTGTAGAAAGATGGGTTGGTGAGGGTATCTGGATGCAGGGATTGAA
>ENA-OFCF01000209-OFCF01000209.1-metagenomes-genome-assembly--contig:-NODE-209-length-28733-cov-2.599449_pt1 | contig 28733 bp, 28 predicted proteins | sample MGYA00153387_OFCF01 | MGnify analysis MGYA00153387 | reverse complement strand
CCTTGGCGTGTTTCACAAAAAATGCCACGTCGTCACTTTCAAGGAATCCATGGCCTGGACGGTGGTTTGGGTTAGTCTGGCGCTGCTCTTCAACCTCTGGATCTGGAGTCATTTCGGACCGCAGAAGGGCCTCGAATTCTTCACGGGTTATGTGATCGAGAAATCACTCAGTGTGGACAACGTCTTCGTCTTCGCCCTGCTTTTCAGCTACTTTGCGGTGCCCCCGGTTTATCAGCATAAGGTGCTGTTCTGGGGCGTGCTGGGGGCTCTGGTGATGCGGGCCGGGATGATCGTGCTGGGGGCGGCGCTGATCACGAAATTCGCATGGATTATCTACGTTTTCGGCGGCTTCCTCATTCTCACGGGACTGAAGATGATCTTTAAAAAGGAGGAGGAAATCCATCCCGAAAGGAATCCCGTGGTCCGCTTGTTCAAGAAGCTGATGCCGGTGACGCCCGACTACCGGGGAGACCGGTTCTTTGTCAGGGAGAATGGCGTCCTGATGGCCACGCCGCTCTTTGTGGTGCTCATCCTGGTGGAGATTTCCGATCTGATCTTCGCGGTGGACAGTATTCCTGCGATCTTCGCGGTGACCACCGATCCCTTCATCGTCTATACGTCCAACGTGTTTGCCATCCTCGGCCTGCGCTCGCTGTATTTCGCCCTCGCCGGGATGCCCCTGACCCCCGAACGGGTGGCCGAACTGGCCCAAATGAAGCGTCGCATCGAGACCGAACGGGTGAGGCCCAGCCTGGTGGAGCGCGACCTGAAGCTCGGCCTCGGGGTAATCCTGACATTTGTCGGGGTGAAGATGCTGCTCGTCCACACCCCTTGGAAGATCGATACCCTGCTATCCCTCGGCGTCATCGTCGCCATCCTGACTGCCAGTGTGGTTTGTTCGCTGCTCAAACCCAAACCCATTGCGGTTACGCCACTCCATCCCGCCCCGGAGCAACCTCCCGCTGGCACCTGATCCACCACCTTCATAAACCCAAATCACCATTATCATGAACTGCCCAAAATGCAATGTCGCCCTTTCAATGACCGACCGTCAGGGTGTCGAAATAGACTTCTGTCCGCAATGCCGCGGGATCTGGCTCGACCGCGGCGAGCTGGATAAAATCATCGAACGCGCTGGCCTCGCCATGGCACCCCCCCCAGCCGCCGCTCCCATTCCCTTATCCGGAGCGCCGCCGCCCATCCCGACTCCGCAGCGTGATTACCGCCGCCGGGACGATGATGATGACGACGATGAGGCCGAAGACGGTGACGGTCCTTTCGAGGAGGAAAGCCCGGCTCAGTCCACTGCTTCAGAAGCCGACTCGAAATCCAAGACTCCCGCGCTGAAAGCCTTCGGGCGGGATTTGACGAAAGTTGCCCGCGAGGGTGGGCTTGACCCGGTGATCGGCCGTGAGAGTGAAATCGAGCGGGTGATTCAGATCCTTTGCCGCAGGACGAAGAACAATCCGGTCCTGATCGGCGAAGCCGGGGTGGGCAAAACCGCCATCGTCGAAGGTCTCGCTCAAGAGATAGCGACCGGAAACGTTCCTGAAATCCTCCGCGATAAAAAGGTCATCACGCTCGACCTCGCGCTCATGGTGGCCGGTACGAAATACCGCGGCCAATTCGAAGAGCGCATCAAGGCGGTCATGGACGAAATCCGCAAGGTCAAGAATGTCATTCTGTTCATCGATGAGTTGCACACCATCGTCGGTGCAGGGTCCGCGGAAGGCGCGATGGATGCTTCCAATATCATCAAGCCGGCGCTCAGCCGAGCCGAGCTGCAATGTGTGGGCGCCACGACCCTGAATGAGTATCGCAAATACATTGAAAAAGACTCCGCGCTGGAACGACGTTTCCAACAGGTCAAGGTCGAGGAACCGTCGGTCGATGACGCGATCAAGATCCTTCAGGGGCTTCAGGAAAAATACGAATCCCACCACAAGGCGAAGTTCACCCCGGCTGCCGTCGAAGCAGCCGTCAGGCTAACCGCCCGTTACCTGACAGCGCGCTTCTTACCGGACAAAGCCATCGACGTGCTCGACGAGGCCGGAGCCCGCGCACGGATCGGGACGATGACGCGGCCGCCATCGATCAAGCAGTTGGAAGCCGCCATCGAGCAAATCAACCGGGACAAAGTTTCCGCCATCGCCGAGCAGAATTTCGAGAAAGCTGCCTCACTTCGCGATGACGAGAAGCACGCCAAGAAAAACCTCGATGAGACCCTCAAGAGCTGGCGTGCCTCATCCGAGGAAACCATCGTCAGCGTGACAGACGATGACATCATGGCCGTCGTTTCCAAGTGGACCGGCGTGCCGCTCAGGCGGATGGAGGAAAAAGAAACCGAAAAGCTTCTCAAGATGGAGGACGAGTTGAAAAGCCGCGTCATCGGTCAGAACGAAGCGGTAATTGCCATTTCCAAAGCACTGCGCCGTTCACGTGCCGACCTCAAAGATCCGCGCCGCCCGATCGGTTCGTTCCTCTTCCTCGGCCCGACGGGAGTCGGCAAGACCTATCTAACGCGGAATCTCGCCGAGTTCATGTTTGGCGACGCGGACTCACTTATCCAGATCGACATGTCCGAGTACATGGAGAAATTCACGGCCAGCCGATTGATTGGATCGCCTCCGGGATACGTCGGTTATGAGGAAGGTGGGCAACTCTCCGAAGCCGTGCGTCGGCGTCCTTATTCAGTGGTATTATTTGATGAAGTGGAAAAAGCCCACCCGGATGTGATGAACTTGCTTCTCCAGATTTTGGAGGAAGGCACCATCACCGACTCGCTTGGCCGCAAGATCGACTTCCGGAATACCATCATCATCATGACCTCCAACGTTGGGGCTTCGACGATCAAACGCCAGACTACCTTGGGTTTTGGGGCCATGAATGCCGACGAAGCCGATCATGAGGGCATGAAGGAAAAGATTCTCGAAGAAACGAAGCGCTACTTCAAACCGGAGTTCCTCAACCGCCTCGACAGCCTGATTGTCTTCCACATGCTGGAAAAAGCCGATCTCAACCAAATCGTCGATCTCGAAGTGGCCAAGCTGGTCAAACGCCTGCGCGACAAGGACATCGTTCTCACGCTTTCCACCGAGGCTCGGGATCTGCTTGCCACGAAAGGCTTCGATCCGGCTTACGGCGCAAGACCGATGCGCCGCGCCGTCGAACGCTATCTCGAGGATCCGCTTGCCGAGGCCCTGCTGCGCGGAGAAGTGAAGGCGGGAGATTTTGTCAATGTCGTGAAGAAGGGTGAAGGTGAGGAGCTCGATTTCGTATCGACCCGCCCGGAACTCGAACAGGAAGTGAGCGAGGCGGGGGTGTAATCCTTTGCCTTGCGCGGATTGGGAATGTCTTCATTCTCGCGCGAGTCCGGTAATGACACCGGACTCGGCGCTATGCTTCGATTTGTCTTACAATCACTCGCACTGAGCGTGGCTTTTATCAGCCAGGCTCCTGCCGATATTCAGGGAGGTGCGGTCAGCATGCCCGCCCCAAAAATTGTGGTGCCTACCACCGCTCGCCAGCCCGTGACACCGGTCACAGCCGTTTCAAGAATCCTCTATCCGTGGAAAACCCACGTGACATGCACGATTTTCTGGATCGGCGAACAGCCGACCGATCGCAATCCAACGCCGAACTGCAAATCCTCCTGGGACCAGAAATGGGCTATCAATTTTGGCGGTTATGACGATCCGAACCCGGCAAACCGGTTGGCAAATCACGCTACCGGCGAGTTTCGGCCGAAGGGATTCATACCCAAGCTCAACCCTTTCTACATCGCCCTGCCCTATAACGACGTCCTCGGCTGGAGCAGCCATAAGCCGGAAGCCTCAAGGGTGATCCCGTGGTTTGCCCGGCTGCGACCGGATCCCGGGAAGACGGTCTGCAAGGGGCGTTGGGTGCAGATTTATAACGGAAAACGCAGTTGCTACGCCCAGTGGGAGGATTGCGGGCCGTGGGTGACTGACGATTGGGAATATGTCTTCGGCACCAAACAGCCCAAAACGACGCAAAATGGCGCGGCGGGTATCGATCTCTCACCAGCGATCCGCGACTACATCGGCATCCGCTCCGGGCAGAAAGTGCATTGGCGGTTTGTCGAAGCAGGACAGGTGCCTTATGGGCCTTGGAAAAAATACGGGCAGGAAGTCCTGCCGGCCAATGATACGGACCTGCTCGCGCAGCAGAAATATCTCGATTACCTCAGGAAGCTCCGCGACGACCAGTATCAGAAGAAATCGGAGGACCAGATGCGGAATTAATCGAGCCAGCCACCGGTGCTCAGGAAATGAAGGCTGCGGCGGATCGCCTCGGGATGCATCTGAATGAAGGTGTGGTCGGCATCGATCACCGAGAAGCCGCGTAGTCCATCGAGATGGCCGTTAGCAGCCGAAACGATGCCGTCATTTTCTGGTCCTAGCAGTTTCCCGAAAAGCGGGATCGAACACCGTCGCCCCATGATCACCGCCGCTTCCGTGCCGGGTGGCAGTGGCGGAAGCTTGGCGGGAACACCATCGCTTCCCAACTCGCGGCCTGCTGGACCAAGCGCCCGCCGCAGCAACGGGTGTTTCCGGGACCAATCGACGATTTCGCTGCCGCAGTTCGGTGGCGCCAGCATGACGATCCTTCCAGTCTGCCAGGGAACTTCATCGGCGATCAGCGAGCGCAGGAGAATCCCGCCGAGGGAGTGGGTGATAAAATGGACCGGTTGCTCGCTTGCGATTCGTTCGACCTGCCCACGGATTCGCGCCACCAAACGGGAGATCGGCATCCTTCCCGAAGGGTAAGGCACGTTTAGAGTGGAGAAGCCTTCGCCCGCCAGGGACCGCGCGAGAGGCTGCATCGCCCGCCATCCGCGCCACAACCCGTGGAGCAGGACCACTGGCGGTCCATCTCGCTGCACCCATTGAGAGCGGTCCCATGGAAATGGCGGAGTCAACATTTCCGCGCGGTCGCGCCAGTGGGATAAAACGGGCATGTGGCGAGGATGACGAGGAAACACCAAGGGGCAATCCCGGCATTATTTTGGACTCCGGTAAATCTAAGATTTGCCCGACACCGGGTTTCATTCTTCTTGACTCGACTTGACTCGAAGCCTAAATCGCCGCCCCCCAACTGAACTTTTACCTCTGATTCCCATGGCCAACGCACAAGTAATTCTCAAAGAAAAAATCGAAGGCCTTGGTGCCGAAGCTGACGTCGTCAAAGTCCGTGCCGGCTACGCCCGGAACTTCCTGATCCCACAGGGTAAGGCGTTTGAGGCAAGCAAATCCAATCTCCGCCACGTCCAGGCGCTCAAGACCAGCCGCGCCGCGCGCGAGGCCGAGGAGCTAGTGGGACTTCAGGAAATCGCCGTGAAGATCGCCAAGCTCAAGCCGAAGTTCACGCTCTCCACCGGCCAAGGTGGCAAGGCATTCGGCTCGGTCACAAGCATCGACATTCACAAGGAACTCGAAGCAGCTGGCATCGTCATCGACCGCCACACCATCGAGCTTGAAAAGCCGGTCAAGAAGTCCGGCAAGACGGAAGTCCAGATCCGTCTCCACGCCGATGTCATCGCCACGCTCACCATCTCGGTGGATGCCGGTGCGGAAGAAGCAGAAGGCTGATTTTTCCCGACTCCTCTTCACCAAAGACCCCCGGCCCGTGCGAACGGACCGGGGGTTTTTATTTCGCTACAAACACCAAACAAATTCAAACGAGGCCTAGCCGGAGAGCCTTTGACACGGCTTCGGTTTGCGAGCGGACCTGTAATTTGCGGTAAATCGAGCGCAGATGCATGTCCACGGTGTGCGTGGAGATGAAGAGTTCCTCGCCGATCTCCTTCTTGATCAGGCCGCGGACGAGAAAGCGCAGTACGTCCTCTTCCCGCTTGGTGAGCGGGTCGATGTGCTGCACCGGACCATACCGGGCGAAGCCTTTAAGAATCATGCTGGCGATCGGTGCACTGAGCGCGGAAGAGCCGTGGATGACATTGCGAATGCCGGAAAGAATTTCGTCCGGATCCGAGGTTTTGAGCAGGTAGCCGGAAGCCCCGTTGCAGATGGCGCGATAGACCTTATCGCGGTCATCCGAAGCAGAAAGGATCAGGACCTTCACGTCCGGCAGCAGGATGCGGATATCCGCCAGAACCTCCAGTCCATCGCGGCGGGGCAGGCCGAGATCGAGCAGGAGCAGGTCCGGGCGTTCATTGGTAAACTTCAGTTTATCAAAAAAATCAGCGGCGCTGGTGAAATGATGCGGACACGTCAGATCGGGTTCATTACCGATCAGACGGCGGATCTGTTTGGCGAAGACCTCGTGATCTTCCAGAATCCAAATGCAGGAGGTGGTGGTGGCGACAGCAGTCATGCTAGGGTGGGGTGGGCGGTGAGATGTGAGCGTTTAACCAAGAGCCGGATCTGGGTGCCGGTCTCCTTGGACGAGACGATGCGGAGCAAGCCCTCGAGGACCCGGGCTCGGTCCTCAAGCTTATGAACGGTGGTGCTGTGAGGCTCCTCTCCAGCCGGCAGGCCGATGCCGTTGTCGAAGATTTCCAAGGCTAGTTTGTCATCTTCATCCCAGAGGCGGATCGCAACGCGATCGGCACGGGAGTGCTTGAGGACATTGTGAATGGCTTCCTTGTAAAACAGGAACAGGTGGCGCTTGGCATCCAGCGAGAGTTTGGCGGCCGTTTTGCTGGAGTCGCAATCGACGGTGAAGGTGATTTCGCGAAGCAGGCGGCCAGCAGTTTCGCGCATCCGCTGGACGAGATCACCGATGGAGTCCTGCCGCCGCTCGAGGAGCCAGACGATGTCGCGCATCGCCAGCGAACTCTCGCGGGCGATCGACTCGACCTCGCCGAGGTCCTCGGCAACTTCCTCCGGGCCTTGCAGTCGCACGAGGTCCTTGCGTGCGGTGCGGGCGATCAGGGAAATGCTGCCAAGATTGCTGCCGATATCATCATGAAGATCCGACGCGATGCGTTTGCGAAGCTGGTCGATCTGCTCGCGGGACATCAACCTGCGCCGCTCGACGATGAAGACGGGAATCAGGAAAGTAAGGCCCAGGATGACGGCAGAACCCCAAGTGGCGTTCAGCTCGCTTTCGGAAGCCTGCTGACGGTGGACGGGTCGGAGCAATTCCAACTCGCGCTCGATTCTTCCGCGCTCGTGCAGCTGATCGAGCCAGACAGCGACGGGGATAATCTGCTTTTCCGACGCGAAGCCATCCGTCAGCGCACTGACCGACGAGACCTGTCCATTGTATTTGCGGCTCACGGCAAGCCCGCTGGCAAGATTTCGCCCGCGGGACCAGGCTTCGATTTCAGACAGAGCGTGGACTTTTAGCTCGCCCATCACGCAGGGACGCACACCGGTGAGGCGCAGGAATTTTGCTGATTTCCCGCCGAGGGGAATTACCAACGGCGTCATGCTGGATGCTCCTGAGAGCGGATTGGTCCACTCGTAGGCGAGTTGTTCTTCCTGACCATCCGCGCCTTGCAGGTGCACGGTCAATGAGTCGGGAAATACCGAGGATTCGAAGGAGCGGTCGAGCTGATAAGGGAAAAGGACCAAACGATCCAACGGGGCTGCCTGGTCGAGCGAGATCATCCAGGAAACAGTCTCGCCGGCGTTGGCGACTGCAACGGAATCACCCGTTTCGGAGGGGATCCGGCCGCCGTTCTGCCAGATGCCGAGTGGCGTGCGGCCGTCGGTGAGTGCTGCTGGCGACCAGATGCCTTGGGCGCTCAGATCGCCGGTGGCGGTGACGGCTGCGCCGAAGGAAACTGGGTCCTCGTCGGAAATGACGGCGATTTCCGAGAGCCCGAAGAGATCGAGCATGCCTTTGTTATGGCCTTCCTGCACCGTCAGCCGGATGTAGCGGGCCGTCTCGCGAGCGGAGAATGGCACTGGATTACCATCGGCGGAACGCGTTGGCGCCGAGCTTGGCCCGGAATTGTAGATGACCGAGCGCTTTGCGAAATTCGCGTCGTTCGAGAGTTCCAGGGTGAAACGCTTCGGGAAGATCCCGGAATCTTCGAGAAACTCCCGCTGGGCCGGCACCAGATAGACCGTGTCGATCGGAAACACCCTGCCGAGATCCAAGACGACCGAGGGATCCGGCGCGTCGGCCGTCGCGCGGAAGCCGCGGTAGCCCAAGCCGACCTTCATCGAGTGTTCGCGATGCTCGGCGAAGGTTGATACCCGTGTGTCCAGCCATTCGACCCGGTCTTCGGTCTTCACCAGCTGGGGATCGAAGATCCGTGCGATCCGGCTAATGGGATTGACGATCTGGGCGCTTTCCCGCGCGGAAATCGGACTGGCAGTGGTGGATAAAGCCACCACTGCAAGGCAGCGCATCAGACGGAAATGACAGCGGGACAGCATGATTTCGAGATGGAATACGTCGAAATCCTGCTAGTATTTTAAAAACATTCAATCTTTTTTAAATAAAAACTTATCTGTGATACTTTCGGGCTTTGCGCGCTCCGGTTCGGCCGGTCAAAGCGGGAAAAGGAAGCGCTTTACCGCTTCCCGTTTAAGGCGGAGTTCGCGCCATTCATTGACGAGCCGGCTGGCTTCGATGACTCCGCAGCCGGTGGGCAGTCGCAGAAGATTACCCTTCCACCAAATTCCGCGGATGGCCACCACCGCTTCGAAGGTCTTGCCATCCCGCAGTCCAAAGGGTGCGCCGAAATGGTCGGGGCAACCGAGGCGTCGTCGCCATCCGATCAGCAGGGCAAGGGTTTCACGGCTTCGGGGCAATGGCCCGAGAGCCGGCGTCGGGTGGAGCCGCCGGATCAGGTCCTCCGGCGAAAGTTCCGAGCTGAGTTCCACCGCAATGGGGGTGAGGAAGTGAACGATCGATCCGAGATCCAGGATTTCTCGGGGACCACGTTCGATCCGGCCTAGATCTAGCAGCTTGGCAACGAGGGTGCGTGCGACAAACTCATGCTCAAGGATTTCCTTTTCATCTACGGCGAACACCTCCCGGTCCTCACTCCGCGCCGTGCCGGCCAGCGCCATGGTCTCCAAGCGACGCCCGTGCATTCTGACCAGCAGCTCCGGCGTCGCTCCCGCGAATCCCGCTGCGCGTCTTACCCAGCCGTAGGAATGCAGCGGCGCGGGTTGCGAGATCATCGCAGCAACGATGCTGGATCCCGGGGCGTGCCGGGCGGTGCCGGTCTCGGTCACCACAGGCACGGTTTTTTCGAACTCACCCCGCTGGATCGAGGCCATCACTTCCTGAAACACCACGGAAAACTCCGCGGGGTCCAGTCCCGCCCAATGGCAATCCAGCATCCGTCCGCCCGGTCGGGCAGCCAATTTCTCCACGCTGCTGCGCTCGATCCGTGCCGGGATTTTCCATGGCCGGGCATCCCCCATCGCGAAATCCTGGATGTAGAATGCGACTCCATCCTCGGGCGCGTCCGCCATTTCCACAAAGGGTCCGTGGCCCACGACCACGCTGCCGTCCCGCTTCGAAAGCCAGGCCATTCCATCCGCACAAGTTTCCATGAATCCCGCCGCAGGGTGAGGGCGCTACGGATCGCCCGCAAGCCGGATCGGGTTGCTAGAAGGCGTCTTTGATATGGTTGAGCCGCGGCTTCAGGCCATCCTCCACGTGGACCTCGATGATATCAAAACGCCACGGCAGTTCACGGGTGCCGAGGCGTTTCAGCCAGTGGTTCGCGCCTCGCTCGATGAGCCGCTGCTTGTCCTTTCCGACCGCGTCGAATCCTCGCACCTTGGTGCCTTCCTGGCGGGTTTTCACCTCCACGAATAGCAGCACGCGGCCGTCCCGCGCGACGATGTCCACCTCTCCCCGGTGGGGGCCCCGGAAGTTCTTTGCGAGGACCTTGCAGCCCTGCGCCCGCAACCACGCGGCGGCTACCCGCTCACCGTAGTTTCCCAGCCACATCCGGTCACGGACCTGTCCGTCAGCCGAGATCAAGCGGCATGGAGCATTGAGCGACCGGCTGAAACGAGCGGCGATGATGGCGACAAGGGCCGTGAGTCCGTAGCGCTTCAAGGTGCATCTTGGTGCCATATCCGTGATGCCGCGCAAAGCCGAATTCGGGGAACTCGGCATCGAGCTCCCGCATGATCCGGTCCCGCGTGACCTTGGCGATGATGCTCGCTGCCGCGATTGAAAGCGATAGCCCGTCGCCCTTGACGATGCCGTCGTGAGGGTGCGGGAAATTCCGAATCCGCGGGCCGTCGATCAGACAATGATCCGGGATCATCGGCAGGGCCGCCACTGCTCGGGACATGGCGAGATGGGTCGCGGCCAGGATATTAAGTCGATCGATTTCCTCGTGACAGGCAGTCGCCACGGTCCATTGGACGGAAGGATCCGTGGTCAGGATTTTGTAAAAAACCTCCCGCCGGGGCGCGCTGAGCTTTTTGGAATCGTCCAGTCCATGGCAGACGAAATTTCCCGGCAGGATCACGGCCGCTGCGGCGACCGGACCGGCGAGTGGCCCCCGCCCCGCCTCATCAATCCCGGCGATCCTGAAAAGGCCGCGAGCGTGAAGAACGAGTTCGAGGGACAGGTCGGGCATGGGTACGATTCAGAATCCGCTGAAGCGCTGGCGGGTGGCCATCTGCGAGGGATTGACGGTGGCGAAGAGTTGGGTGCAGAACACCATCCCGTCATCGGCGACGACCACGCCGAGACCGGTGTGGGTCCAGGAGCTGCGCATGTTGTAATCGTGGTCCTTGGACTCCGACCACATCTTTAGCAACGTCGGCCCCGGATTATTTCCGGGCGAGGCGGCGGCAGCGACATTCTCACTGAGATTCGCCATCTGGTAGCGCTCGCGGGCGACCAAGGTGCGCCCTTCAAAGCCGATGTGGCTGACGTTCTTTCCATAGATGCCGAAGGTGCCACGCTTTTGGCGCAAGTATTCGCAATGCTCTTGGGCAAGGCGATCGAGGCCGACGTGGCGTTCGAGTTCCAACACACCTTGGCTGCGGCGGTAGGAATTGACTTCCTGGAGGATCTGCCCGGATCGGGAAGAGTCAGGACGAAGGGTGGCGGAGACCGGCACCTTTTTAATTTCAGTTGGGGTCGCGCAGGATGCCAAGGCACCACAGCACGCGACTGCGATTACTTTCGAATAGGGGTATGTTTTCATGCAGGGACAGCACGGGAAACCGAATGCCAAACATGACCTTGAAAGTAAAGGTATTTTAAAATTATGGACCCCTTGAATCATGCATAAGTTTAATATTTTGCAGTATGTGCGTGCAAAACGCCGATTGTATCGCATTGGGGACGGCTTTTGGCGGCATCTACCCTTTTTCCGCTGCAAATTTTGCGAATTCCTAGAAGCTTTTGCGAACCAGCGACTGATTTTACCGCTTGCGGATTGAGAGTGGCTTTGGTTCCTTCCGCATCGGCGTAAGGAGACGCCGCTGTAGCTCAGGGGTAGAGCAATTCATTCGTAATGAATAGGTCGTCGGTTCGAATCCGACTAGCGGCTCCATGATGGTCAGGCACTTGCCGATCCGTTTGGAAGTCCGGTGATCCAACTTGCTTGGCGTCCCTCGATCGTATGTGCTCCGCGCGTGGTTGCCATTTACGTGCATGATTTGAATCCCATCGCGCTGCCGATTTACGGATCGCTTGCGCTGCGATGGTATGGGCTGGCCTATTTGATGGGATTTGTGGCGGGTTTTGTGTTGCTGCGGAATCTCGCGCGGCGGGGTCTGTGGGTTCTCCAGCCGGAGAAAACCGCGGATTTCATCGCGGCAGCGGCCATGTTCGGCGTGTTTCTTGGCGGGAGGGTGGGATATATTCTGTTTTACCGGATCCCCGAGGATGGATGGGGGGGTGTGGTTCGCGATCCGCTGCTGGTTTTCCGGGTCTGGGAAGGCGGGATGGCCAGCCATGGGGGGATTCTCGGACTGGTGATCTTCACTTGGTTTTATGCGAAGAAACACAAGGTCACCTGGACGGGATTGGGCGATGGGCTCTGCGTCGTGGCCCCGCTGGGGTTGTTCTTTGGCCGAGCGGCGAATTTCATCAATGGCGAGCTCTATGGACGGGTGGCGAACGGCGTCGCGTGGGCGGTGAAGTTCCCGCTTTCGCTCGGTCATGAGTCTCAGGAGACGCAAAGCGCGGCGTGGCAAGCCTGCGCGCGCATCGAGCCGAGGCTTGCCACCACCGAATCGCTGGAGGGACTGGCTGCCGCAGCGCGGGAGAATCCGGAAATATCCCGGACGCTGGGCGACTTTCTCCAGCCGCGGCATCCCTCGCAGCTTTATGAAGGTCTGCTGGAAGGGCTGCTGCTATTCGCCATTCTCTACATCATCCGCGTGAAATGCCCCAAGGCGCCGGACGGCTTACTGACCGGGCTGTTCTTTGCTCTCTACGCGATCTTCCGGATTTTTGGCGAGCACTTCCGCGAGCCGGACGCGGCGATGGTTGGATTCCTCACCAAAGGTCAGTTTTTCTCGGTCTTCATGTTTGCCTTTGCCGCCGCATTCTTCCTCCACGCCTGGCGCGGTTGGAAGCGCGGTGTGGCTCACTGAGAGAGTTCGTGCGCGGTGTAGGCCATGCCGATGGCGGCGGCAGCGTCCCCGCCAATCGCCCATTCGAACCGGGTTGTGACCTGATCCGGATCCAGCGGGCTGTGACGGTAGGCCGGCCACGCGCGGTCGGCGAAGCCCTCACCGATCCAGCCCATGTATTGATCGCGGAAGGTTGTTTCCGCCAGCCCGCCGCCGATGACGACGAGGCCGGGATCAAACACGCGGACCAGATCCGCAATGGCGTAGCCGAGGATGAATCCCTGCTGTTTGAAAATCCGCACTGCGAGCGGGTCGCCCTTTTCTGCGAAGTCCCGGAGCTTGAAGGCTTTTTCCTCCACCGGTGTGTCACCTTCGTTGAGCGCATGGGCTGCCCACTCGGGCTTGGCGAGTTCCAACCGCAGGCGCCGCCGCAGCGCGACGAGTGAAACCCACGCCTCGGCGCAGCCTTTGAGCCCGCAGGAGCAGACCGGCAGCTCGCCATCGTCCTCGCGGAAGGGGACGCTCACGTGGCCGACTTCCAAGGCCAGTCCGTTAGTGCCTTCATAGCCGCGGCCGCCGGGCAGCACGAGTCCGCCACCCAGACCGGTGCCGGGAGCGATGAGCATCAGGCTGCCCAGATGCTTATGCCGGAGCGCATATTCGCCGAGGGCGGCGGCATTTCCGTCGTTGGTCATGTAGACCGGCATGCCGGTGCGCTCCGCAAGTTTGCCCCGGATGTCCGTGCCTACCCAGTCGTCGCCGAGATTCGCCTTGCCCCAGATGACGCCGTCGCTGCTGGGCGCGGGGACGTCGAGGCCGATCCCGCGGATGTCACCCCGCAGGACTCCGGCCCCGGCAGCGAGTTGGTCGAGCGCCAGATCGAGCTGGCGGAAGGTGGCTTCATACCCGTCTTTGACCTGACTCCGGACCTCGGTCAGCGGCCCGACCTGCTCGGAGAGGTGATTGACCAAGACCGCTTTGACGGTGGTGCCGCCGATGTCGAGGCCAGCGTAGTAGGAGGAATCGTTTACCATGCCTGAGAGCGTGTTTTCCGGGGTGATAGGTGTCAAGAAATTGGACCGCTCAGAGCAGCGCGTTGACGCCGAGGATCATGATCAACGCGACCACGGCGATGCCGGTTTCAACGACGGTCCAGGTCTTCAGCGTCTGGGAAATCGTCATCCCTAGATACTCTTTCACGAACCAGAACCCGGAGTCATTGACGTGGGAAAAAATCAGCGAGCCGGCGCCCATCGCGAGCACGAGCAGTTCGCGGTTGGTATCGGGCCGGGCCTCCACGATGGGCAGCATCAGGCCGGCCGCCATGGTGATCGCCACGGTGGCGGAGCCGACCGCGATCCGCAGCATGCCGGCGATGATCCAGCCCAGCAAAATCGGAGTTACGGGAATCATCAGCGCGAGCGCGGCGATGGCCGCCCCGACGCCGGAATGCTCCAGCACCTTGCTGAAGCCGCCGCCCGCGCCGACGACGAGGAAGATACTCGCCGCCGGGCCCACGCACTGCTCGGTGAATTTCAGGATCTGATCCCCGTTCAACCCGCAGTGGGTGCCGAAGGACCAGAATGAAAAGAGCACCGCGATGAGCATGGCCACTGCGGGTGCGCCGATGAATCCGGCGAATTGCCGCACCGGATCCTCAGGGGGTAGCGTCACGTCCGCCGCGGTCGCGATGAGCATCAGGATCACCGGCAGCAACATCGTGAACAGACTCAGTCCGAATCCCGGCGGGTGCGGTGCCGCGGCTTTTCCTGAAGCGGCGGCACCGAGGCCGCCGATCGCGACGGGCACCCGCGGTGCGACCCAGCGGGCGAGGATCGGCCCGGTGATCAGCGCGGTAGGCAGGCCGACCAGCAGCGACCAGAGGATGGTCATGCCCGTATCCGCGCCGATTTTCCCGATGGCCACCATGGGCCCCGGATGCGGCGGGATGAGGCCGTGCGCCGTGGACAGTCCCGCCGCCAGCGGCAGTGCCAGATAGAGGATCGGTGTCTTGGTCTGCCGGGCGAGCATGAAGGCGATGGGCCCGAGCAGAACGATGCCCACTCCGAAGAACACCGAGATCCCCACGAGAAACGCCACCAGCATGACCGCGTAGTCGAGTCGCTTGATGCCGAGAAGGCGCACCATCCGGTTTGCAATCACCTCGGCCGCGCCGGATTCCGCGAGCAGCTTCCCGAGGATGGTTCCCAGGCCGATGATCATCGCCAGGAAGCCGAGGGTTTTCCCCACGCCCTCCTGGAAACTCACCGCGATGCCGGGCAAAGGCATTCCCGAGCCCAGCCCGACGACGATCGAGGCGAGCATCAGCGCGATGAAGGCATTGCACTTGAAACGGGCGATCAGGACGATCAATCCGACGATGGCTCCCAGGGCGAGAAGTAGCAGACCGTTAGGTGAAAGCAACGCCAGGGGAAGATTCATGGGGACGACCTTGGGGAAAGCGCCATCGCCTGCAAATCCAAAATTCCGAGCGCCCGGCGGTTTTCTATCCGAGGTCCTCGGAGGTCAGCTGTGCGAGCTCGTCCTTGGTCCACTCGCGCTTCCTCATGCAGAGCCGCACGGCGTGCTTGCGGATGGCCTTCTCGAAGAGGTTCCGCATGTGGCGGCCATTTCCGAAGCCACGGCCCGCGGCTCTGAGCTCGGCGGCGATCTGGGTCTCGAGGGCGGCTTCCGCCGACGCTTCGAGGGTGTATTGGTTCTTCTCGCAGAAGCCTTTGAAAATCCCGACCAGTTCGGTGGCGGTGTAGTCCTCGAAATTCAGGTGGATCGTGAACCGCGACTGCAGTCCGGGATTGCTGTCGATGAAGGTTTTCATGTCCGCCGGGTAGCCGGCGGCGATCACGATCAGGCGATCGCGATGGTCTTCCATGCGCTTGACCAAGGTGTCGATGGCCTCGCGGCCGAAGTCATTCTCGCCGCCGGCGACGAGGGCGTAGGCTTCATCCACGAAGAGCACTCCATCCAAGGCCTGGCGCACCAGATCGTCGGTTTTCTTGGCGGTGTGGCCGACGTATTGGCCGACCAAGCCGAGTCGGTCGGTCTCGACGAGGTGGCCTTTTTTCAACACCCCGAGAGCGGCGAAAATGCGTGAAACGATGCGGGCGACGGTGGTTTTACCGGTGCCCGGATTACCGGAGAAAATCATGTGCAGCGACATCGCCGCGCCCTTGAGGTCGTGCTGTTCGCGGGCTTTGTTGATTTCCAGGAACCGGATGAGGCTCTCGATTTCCTGCTTCACGTTGGCGAGGCCAGCCAATTTCGTGAGCTCGGCGATGCAGGTTTCAAGGTCTTCCTGAGGCAGCTCCACTGGCGGCGGTTCGACCGGCTCTTCCTCGCCGGATTCCAGCCATGTTAGGATGCGTTCCATCCGGGCCATGTCGCCTCCCAGCAATTGAAAGGCGAGATTGCCGAGGAACAGGCGCTCGTCCTGATTCACCACCCCGTCCGCAAGGACCATGCCTGCACCGATGCGGAACAGCTGCTCGCCCCAGGCCGGGTGCATCCCGCCGAAGCGCATGGCTGATAGATCATAGCTCGGCTGGGCCAGCACGCGGGCTTCCAACAAGCGGTCGTGCGCGGCGGACCACTCGATTTTCCGGCCGACAGCCGTGGCGTACTGGTTTTCCGCGTGGTTGATTTCCCCGTCGATGCGGGCCGTGAGGAAGAGGACGAGCTTGAGCTCGTAGTCGAGTTCCAGCGCTTCGCAGCCCTGCTCCGTGACGAGGGACTTTTTTGTGGCCGGGACGCCCCGGCAGGCGCGGTCTGCTAGGATTTCTGACATGGCATCAGGGAGCCAGTTCCGCGGGGATCGCGTTCGGACCGCGCTGGAAGGAGGTCCGGTGGACGTGCTCCGCCCCGAGCGCCTGGATGATCCGCGCCATGACCGCCTCGGCGATTTCCGGGCGGCCGCAGGTGAAGACATCCACCGCGGCGTAGCCGTGTTCCGGCCAGGTGTGCACGGTGACATGGCTTTCCGCGATGACGACGACTCCGCTCACCCCCTGTGGCGAGAAGTGGTGGAAATGAGAGGAAACCAAGGTGGCTCCGCCCTTTTCCGCGCAGTCCCGGAAGCATTGCTCGAGGCCTGCGACGTCGTTCAACACCACCGCCGGGCAGCCGGTGAGCTCGGCGAGGACGTGCCTGCCCTCGGGTGCCGGAGATGGTGCGGAGCCAAACATCACGCGGGTGTGGACGTGCCGAGCTTGGCTCTGAGCGCGTCGAGCTTGGCTTGGACATCGGGGCTGCCGGTGCCGGTGGAAAGGGTTTTGAATTCGTCCTCCAAGCTTGTTCCGCCGGGGCTGGCAGCCATTTCCTTGGCGGCATCCGCCTCGTAGCCCTGGCGCTCGGCCTTGGCCTTCATGCGGGCCATCAGGTCGTCCGGGCTGCGCTTGTTGGTCATGCGCGCCTTGGCTTCGTAGATGTCCTTCTTGACCTGCGCGGCCTTGCTCTGGGCGATGATGAAATCCTTGTTCCGCCGGTATTCGGCGACTTCGGCTTCCATCGCGATGACTTCCTGTTTCAGCTCCGCGACGGATGACTGCTGGCTCTGCCAGCTCGGCTCCAGGGACGCGGCGCGGGACTCATGCTCGCTGGCGCGCTCCAGCGCCTTCACCGCGAGATCCTCGCGGCCGGAGCGCATGGCGGCCTCGGCCTTCTGCTCCCACTGGAATTTCTCGGCCTTCTCTTTTTCCAACTGGGCCTTGGTTTGGCGCTCGGTGGCGATCACCTGCTGGACGGATTGCTTCACCTCGCGGATCTGCTTTTCCTTGTCCGCGATGGCCTGTTCGAGCATCAGCTCGGGTTTCTCGAATCGTTCCACCACCTGGTTGGCGGAGGCTTGGCCAATTTTGAATATGCGTGAGAAAATGCTCATGACGTGGAATTTGTTAGGCGTTGAAGGATGGGCTGAGTAGTTCGGTGACGCGGTCCACGGCGAGTTCGAGCGCGTCGAAAACGGCGAGAAGTTCCTGGTCGTTCAGATCGCCGGTTTCGCGGCTTTCCACCAGCACCAGGCGGCGGTCCTCGGGATTGCTGGTATCGAGACCGGCGCTGACGGGAAGGATCTCGGTGTTCAGGGCAAGTAGCGAGAGCAGAAGGTCCTGGGAGAGGATCGACTCGATGTTGCCGAGATCGACTTCGAAGTAGATCTGCTTTTCGCCCACCTTGAGGTAGACCGGCAGCTCATCGTCGCGCTGGATGCGGAAGACGTCGTTGGAAAGTTCCTCCACGGTGAAGCCGTTGGATTCGAGGAAGCGTGCGAGTTCGTCCTCGCGCTGGAGTTTGATGAGGATTGGTTTCATGCGGTGTGGGGTAGGGGATGGGTCGTTAGATGAAAGGCTTCGAACGCGTCGTAGCTGGCACGCGTTTCTGCGAGGACAATGAGTTGGTCGGCTTTCTCCAACTTGAAAGTCTTGTCACCGCTCAGGATGGCGGTTCCTTTGCGCAGCGTGCCGACGATCTGCAAATTGGATGGATGGTGGAGCGCCGCAATCTGAATCTCGCGCAGGGTCAATCCGGTGAACCGCTGGGACACGATGTAAAACTCCGCCCCCTCGTCATAGGTGGCCAGTTTCTCGAAAACATGACGCAGCCCCGGGCTGAACATTTCCTGCAGCAGCAGCATGTCGGTAATGCCTTCCGCGGGAATGATGCCATCCGCGCCGGCGCGTTCCATCATGCGCAGGTTCTTGCGGTTCGCGAGCTCGATGACCACGGAGATCGGCCGCGAACCACCTTCTTCGATCAACCGCACCAAGGTCCCGGAGGTGAAGCTGTCCGCATCGCAGCGTTCGTCGTTCGTATCGTTGGCGAGGATGATCACTCCGGCAGCGTGGGCGACATTGGCGCGGTTGAGCACCTCCTCGGAAGTCGGCAGGCCTTTGACGAAATGGATGGATTTCTCCCGCAGTGCGAGAGGGAGTTCATCGAGGGTCGCGGTGACCAGCACCGCCTGGCGATGCGGGTCAGAGTGGGCCACGCGGAATTGCTCGACCAGCTGGATCACCCGCGAGACGGATGGGCACTGGCAGATGACGAGGTGGTTTTCGAAGTGCATGACGGCGGTCCCTTTCTGGCGCTTGTTAAATCCCTCGAGCATGGCGGTGGCGATCACGCCGAGCGAATAGCCGATGAGGCCGATCCCGACGAGCAGGCAGGGGTAGGCGACGAGATAGCGGCCGGCGAATGTTTTCGGATAGAGATCCCCATACCCCACGGTGGTCATGGTGATCATCGCCCACCAGACGGCGTCGCCGAAACTGAGATCCGGCTGGGCGCCGGACTCCGCGAGCAGAAAGGCGGCTCCGAAGAAAAAATCCAGCACCAGCGTGGCCCCCAGCGCCGTTGCCACGCGGACGGCGGGCTTGTGGCGTTGGCAGTTCCAACGGTGGATGAGCCGCCGGATCATCGGTCGGAATCCCAGTTGTCTTCCCAGAAGCGGTCACGGTTGGCGGGTTCGATGTAGTTGGCAAAATCAAAGTCGGATGCGGGTGGAAATTTGACGGGCGCGACGACGCGGTCGGATTCCTTGCCACCGCCGCGGGTCGGGCTGCCGCCCTGGAGTTCGCCTTCGGCGCGGGCGAGCAGCCTGCCTAGCAGCGCACCGCCTTGCTGGAGGATGTCCTCCGCCACGGTCGAGCCGTCGATCCAGCGGTCGCCGTCCTGATAGCCGAGTTCGTGGACATCGGTCGCATCATTACAGACGGCGAGAATCTCGTCCCACACGCTGCCTAATAACAGATCGAACTGCCAACCGGCGGCATCGCGGCCGAAGCGGTCCTCGCGGATGAAGCTCATGAAGACGATTTCCACCGCGTCGATCCCGAGGTGCTCGGCGATGGCGATGCGAAGATCCTCGAAGCGACCGTCATGCAGATAGGCGAGCCATTCCTGCGGGTCGAGGATCTCAAAATAGCGATCGAACGCGAATTCTCCGGCACCGAGGTCCACGCCGGAAAACACATCGAAGAAATACACGAAGCGGGCGTAGCGCTCCATGAAACGCTTGATGACGCTGCGTCCTTCTTCGGACGGCACGTATTCCTTCCCCTCGCGGATGAGCACCCACTCCTTGACTAACAGCCATTCGAGGATCGGCTCCAGATCGGTGTCATCCCGCTCCAGCCAGACTTGGAACACCTGCGGATGATTGACCATGAACTCCAGCAGGAAAATCCCGGCGAACCGGAGCTTCTGCTCGTCTGAGGCGGTCCAAGGTTCGTCAGCGTGGGGAACGTCTTCGGGCATGGCGGGATTCAGGAAAACGAAGCGTCCAGGAGCAGTGCGATGCCGATGGCGGCGGCACCTTCGATGAGCGCCACGCCCCAGTTCCGGTCGCGGGCGATCTCGTCGTGCAGGCGAGCGTCCGGGAGGATCACGAGGTCCACCAGCCAGCGGCTGCCAAGCAGGACCAGCAGGGCTACGGGGATCCAGACGGCAAGCGCCACCAGCGAATCGCCGCGGCGGATCTGGCCGGAAATCAGGATGGCCAGTGCGATGAGAGTGGCACCGAAAGCGATGCCCGCCCCTTCGTTGTCGCGCTCGATCTCATCATGCACGTTGTAGCCGCAGGTGCGCTGATAGATCGCGCCGAGCAGAATGAAGCCGAGCTGGCCGATGGCGAAATAGACGAGCGTGTCGAGGAGATCCACAGCGAAGCCGCCGCCGGTCGAGCCGCTGATGGAGGCGGAGATGATGAAGGCGGTGCCGATGTAAGTGCCGGCGAGGACCGCGCCGGTGCCGACGTTGCGGTCAGTAATCATCTCCTTGTGGACCTCGAACCGGTTGAGCAGGAAGTTGCGGTTGATCCAGGCGGAGGCCAGCAGCAGGGCGAGCGAGATGACCGTCCAGATGGCGACGGCCACCAAATCCCGCCAGAGGGTTTCGTAGGGATTTCCCCCGGAGATCATCACGCCGCGGATGATCGTTAGAACGGCGAAGAGGTATCCTGCGGTGGCGACGCCGACCGCCTTGTTGTCGTGTTTGGTCAGCTCCTCGCTGAGGTGATAGCGGGTGGTGAGGCCTTTGACAGGTTTCGCCAGCAGGACGAGCACCAGCCCCGCGGCGAAGTAGAGGAAGGCGGGCGAGGTGAAGATTTCCACCACGGGGGATGGGTCGAGCCAGGCTTGGATGTGTTCGTTCACGGGATGATGGGTTGGGGATTATTTGCCGCCGCCCGAGAAGCCGCCGCTGCGGGAAGATCCGGAACTGCTGGCCCGCCCGAAGCCGCCGGACGAACTGGGTCTGCTGGTGGACGTACTGCTCGGGGAAGTAGTCGGAGTCCTCGCGAACGAGCGCTGCGACTGGGTGGGGCTGGAAATGGCGCGGGCCCTGGCGGCGGTCGCCTCGGCGTTCGGGGAGGTGGCCGGATTTGAAATCACCGGGGTGGACGAGCTTCGGACGGTCGATCCCGCGGTGCGCGTATTCATGGAGCCGGCGTAGCTTCCCGCATCCTGCCGGTTCCAGCCGCTACCGTAGGACGACGGATAATTTCCGTAACCGTAAGGTGAACTGTAGGACTGGCGGTTTGAGAAAAGCCAGCCGATCAGCAAGGCGTCGGTAAGCCCGAAGCTGGAATGGCTATACTGCCCGGGGCCGTAAAGTGACGGATTCCCGGTGGTCTGCACCGTGGCGTTGGCGGCTTCCTTCCGGAAATCGATCGTGGCGATCTCCTGGGTTTTTCCCGCTTCGATCTCGGTCGTTAGAGAGAAGCCGCGGCGCTCGCCGCTGCCGTATTCGGTGACCTTGATGTAATCGACCTTGCCGTCGTCATTGAGGTCGATGTTGTTTACCGCCTCCGCCTGGCTGTTCAGGAGACGTTCGAAATCGGCGGCGTCCTTGGCCTTTTTGGCGAGCTCGGTGACGGCGTCCAGATTGAGACCCTTCGACAATTCCTTGAGGACGACCTCGGTCGCCCTCGGCGGCTGGGAGGACTGCGTGGCGCTCTTGCGGCCGCACTGGGACATCATGGAAAACGCGATGACGACCGCGAGGATGCCGACGCCGATTTTTGTGAGAAGGTTCATGGGATTTCTTCAATATTCCAGCCTTGGAGGTGGTAGTGATAGACGCGTGGTTCGGTGAGAGAAGTAAAATCCCGGTGATTCGAATCCAACTCCTCTTTTCCAAAAGCGAGCGAAGCGGCGATGAGTTCCGGAGTGAGGTAGCGGGTCGGCACTTCGAGCTCCCGGAGTCCGGCCAGAGCGGCCCGCGTCTCGCCGGCGGACTTGCCGGAAATGGCGATCCACCAGCCCCATTCGCCGAAGGAGGGGACATTGTCATGGTAGGGAACGGCATTAAACCCGGCCGCCGTGAGCGTGCGGCCGATGCACAGGAACGCCTCCCGGGCCTGGAAGCAGCCGCCGGACTGCTGGACGACGACCGCGCCGGACTGCATGAGATTCTCCAAGTGGTCGTAAAACGGACGGCCGTAGAGCTTGGCAAGGTCCGGCGAGTTCGGATCGGGGAAATCCATGATGACCACGTCGAAGCGACCGGTTACCGATTTCACAAACTCGGCGGCGTCGAGATTGATGACATGGAGCGTCGCTGTCTCATGCAGCGCGGTGGGGAAAGGTTCATACTGGCTCGTCTGCGAATGGCGGAACGCCCCTCCCTGGCTGACCCCCATCGCGGCTGGTCGGGCCACCCGCTGGTCGATCATGCTGCCGCCGTTCATCCGGACGAGATGGGGATCGGACGCGGCGAGATGGGTCATCATCGGGTCCAGATCCACCAAGGTCACGGCGCGCACGTCCGGGTATTTTAAAACCTCGCGCAGCGCCAAGCCATCGCCGCCGCCGAGGATGAGGATCCTCTCCCGCCGCGCCGCCAGGTGCATCGCGGGGTGGACCAGGTTCTCATGATAGATCTGCTCGTCGGCTTCATTGAACTGCAGGTGGCCGTTGATGTAGCAGCGCAGGTTTCCGGCGCGGTTCTTGGTGAGGATGATGTGCTGGAAGGGCGTGGTCACCGAGGTGACGATGGGGTCCCGGTAGAGGAACTGCTCCGCCCGGATCGTAAGATCGCGGCCGACCACGAGTCCGGTGAGCACCAGCGCCGCTCCGCCGGAAATTTCCCACAAACGCGCGCGGGCATTCGACAACCGTTTCCGGTAGAGGAAATAACACAGCACCGCGGAGGCGATGGTGACCAGGCCGAGCACGAAGCTGATGCGGTCGATGCTCAGGTAGCGCACCAGCAGGAACGTCCACAACAGGGCTCCCACCAGCGCGCCGACATAGTCCATCTTGAGGACCTGGGAGAGATTGAAGCGCATGTCCGGCTCCGCCTCCTCGTTGATGCGCATGACCAGCGGGATCTCGTAGCCGATCAGCAGCCCGACCGTGAAGGCGAGCGAATACTGGATCACGATGTAAAGCTGCGGCAGCAGCGCGAAGCCATGGATCATGATCAGCGGCCCGAAGCCACCCAGCACCGCCAGTAGCACCTGCGAGGTGATCAGCCGGTCGGCCAGTCGGTCCGCCGGCGTGTGCTTCTGGAAATCCGCGCCCATGCCCATGGCGAAGAGCATGGTCGCGATCATCGTCGCCCATTGCTGGACCGAGTTTCCCAGCAGGTCCGAGGCGATCTTGCTGAGCGTGTATTCGTAGGCGAGGCCGCAGCCGCCGAGCAGGAACATCAGCAAGCCAAGCGCCCGGCGGTCGTAGCGGGGAGGCGACTTGGCATCCGTTTGGCTCGTCATGGGCGCAGGCTATTCACCGACCTGGGTTTTTGAACTACAATTTGCCCGGGAAAATTTCATCCCACCGTTCTATACCGCCTGGCGATTGAGGCGGACGATGGCTGCCTCCTGAATCGGATTCCCGGATCCGATGGCGAGACGAATGAGCCGCAAAAGCAAACGCGTCGTAGGCACCACCAGCCAATGCGGCATGGCACGGAGACCAATCATTTTCTGATAAGGCAAGGGCAACGTTAAATAAGCCGCATGGAACAGCAGCCGATAGACGAGGCGGGCGACGAATGACAGCGGTGGCCTACGGAGCCACTCGATCACCTCGCGGCTATCCTTTGTCATTATCAGCTTCGGGTCGAAGCGCCGAATATCCGCCAACAATGCCTTTTCATCGCGTGGGGTGTCAGTCAGTCCCAGCGGCTCGACCGACTGAGCCCATAGCCGGATGTAAGCGTCAGCCCCGCCGGGAATGGGTATCGGAGAATACGTTTGATGGCAGCGCAGGAAAGAATCCATGAAGGCAATGTGGACCCACTGCAATAAGTCGGGATCGGATGCTTTGTATTCACGTTCGTGGCCGCTTGCATCGTCGTAAGTGCCACGCACTTTCGCGTGCATTCCGCGCACGCGGGCAGCCTCGCGGAGGATGGACTCGCGCGAGGCAAAGGTGGTGACAGTCAGCCACTGGATGGTCCCGGCCAGGCGCCCCAATGGGTCTGCCTTGTAGCGCGAGTGGTCACGCACTCCCGCGAGAGTTCCGGGGTGGAGCGCCTGCATCAGCAATGCACGGACGCCGCCGACCAGAGTCGCCATGTCGCCGTGGATGATCCATGGAGCATCTCCGGGCAGGAAAAATCCCGGACCCTCGCCATCCGCGATTGCGCCAAGCCACGGCGGGACACCGCTCGGGTCACCACATAGCAACGCTCGAAAGCGGCGTCCCATCTGCTGTTGGAAAAAGGCGATCATACCGGGCTGTTATCAATCCTCCTCTGACCATCCGTAACGTTCCAACACCTCGCGATCGATGAATTTGCAGGCCGATGCGTGGGTAGCTTCGAGCACGACCGGCGGTGCGAATCCAGCTTCCAGCGCTTCGACCCAACGGCCAAGGCACAAGCACCAGTGGTCGCCGGCTTTGAGTCCGGGGAATTGAAACTCGAGGCGTGGCTTGATGAGATCATTACCCATCGATCTGCTGTAGATCAGAAAATCCTCCGTCATCACCGCGCAGACGGTATGCATGCCGGTATCTTCATCTGAAGTGCGACAGCAGCCATCGCGGAAAAAACCTGTCACTGGACTCGTCGAGCACGTTTCCAACTTTCCACCGAGCACGTTTTTCATGGCGAGCGGAAAGAACGGCATAAATGCTTTTGGTCAAGTGATATCCCGCTCTAGGATCGGCGGGAAATAGGCCCTGAATTCATGATGAAATCTAGCAATCAATTTACAGACGTCCTCGTCATCGGGGCGGGGATGAGTGGCATGATCGCAGCCGCCGAACTCACGCGGGCAGGGCGCAGGGTGGTGGTGGTGGACAAAGGTCGCTGCGCGGGCGGGCGCATTGCTTCGCGCCGGATCGGCGATGCGGTATTCGATCATGGGGCGCAATTCATCACCACCCGCAGCGATCGATTTACGAATCAGATTCGAGAATGGCACGAAAACGGAATCGTGAGCGAATGGTGCCGTGGCTTTTCCCCGACGGCGGATGGCCATCCGCGCTGGCGTGGCGAGCCGGACATGACGGCACTGCCGCGCCATCTGGCGGAGGGAATCGAGGTGATTCTGGAAACCCGAATCACATCCATACGACTTGAAGGAAATCAATGGTCCGTGGCACTCGAAAATGGTGGCTCGATCGCCAGCGCCGCCGTGTTGTTAACAGCGCCGATACCGCAGTCACTAAAGCTGCTTGAAGCGGGGTGTTTCGAGGTGCCGGCAGATTTAAAAGCGAGACTTGAAGCGATCCGATACGAACGCTGCCTCTCGGTATTGGCCGTGCTCGAGGGCCCCAGCGGCATGGCTCCGCCGGGCGGTATGGCGTTCGACGAGGGACCCATTTCGTGGCTCGCGGACAATCAGCTCAAGGGTATTTCGCCAGTTCCCTGCGTCACGCTTCACGCCAGCTATGACTTCAGTTTGGCCCACTGGGATGAAAATCGTGACGACGCCGGGCGGACACTGCTGAAGGCTGCCGCCATGTGGATCCACGCTGGTATTCAAGAGTTCCAGACGCACGGCTGGCTCTACAGCAAGCCGCTGCAGGTTTTCGATGAAGCGTGTGCGGTGCTTCATCCTTCGCCCCTTTTGGTGATGGCGGGTGATGCTTTTGCCGGACCCAAAGTGGAAGGCGCAGCTCGTTCCGGTTGGGCTGCCGCTGAAATTTTATTGGGCCAGCCTTCGCCGCGATGAATGACTCTCCGCAAATCGATGCTTTGATCATCGGCGCAGGGTTGGCAGGACTGGCATGTGCACGCAGATTGCAGGCCGCGGGTCGGAGCTTTTTGATTTGCGAGTCGGCGGACCGCGTCGGCGGTCGAGTCGCGACGGATGTTTGCGATGGCTTCCGTCTCGATCGCGGATTTCAAGTCCTCCTCACCGCTTACCCGGAGGCACGGCGCTTGCTGGATTACGAAGCACTCGACCTGCGTCGCTTCTATCCCGGAGCGCGGGTGCGTCACGGCGGAAAATGGCATTTGGTAGCCGATCCCTTCCGCCATCCCATCGACGGACTGCGCGGAGCCTTCAATCCCATCGGTTCGTTTTCCGACAAGCTGCGGGTGGGGTGGTCGCGCCTCGGTGGATTCGATTTTTCCCACCACGCCGCCGACCTGACATCGCTCGAGGCACTGCGAGCGGAGGGCTTTTCCGCGTCCATGATCGAGCGCTTTTTCCGACCCTTCCTCAGCGGCGTGTTTCTGGAAAACCAGCTCGCTACCACCGTGAAAAAACTGGAGTTTGTGATGCGGAATTTCGCCCTGGGTGACATCGCGATTCCAGCGCTCGGGATGGCGGAAATTCCTCGCCAACTGGCGGCGACGCTGCCTGCCTCCGCGGTCCGTCTCAACACACCAGTTCAGGCTATCCGCGGAAACGGGGTGCACTTGGAAACTGGCGAAATCATCATCCCCCAAGCGGTGGTCATCGCCACCGATCTCGGAGGGGCGAACCGCTTGCTCGGGCGGGAAAACGCCCCCGCTGCGTTTAACAGCGCCGTTTGTCTGTATTACTCCACGCCCCACGCGCCCGTGGACGAACCGATCCTGCTGCTGAATGGCGAAGGGACCGGACCCATCAATAACTTAACGGTGCTCAGCGCGGTCTCTCCTGACTACGCTCCACCCGGGCGGCATTTGGTTTCCATTAGCGTCGTGGATCCCGAAGCCGCTGCCGCCCTTGATTTGGAAGAACAGGTGCGGCGGCAGTTGGTCGATTGGTTTGGCACTGAGACGAAGGCCTGGGAGCTTCTGCGCATCGACCGCATCAAGAACGCCGTGCCATCCCAACCGACGGCGCCCGAAAAACCCGATCGTCTGCGGAGAGGCCTGTATCAATGTGGCGACTACTGCGGGATTGCCTCGATCGATACCGCGCTGGTCAGTGGCACCGCCGCCGCGGAGGCTTTTTTGGCGGACTTCCCATGAACCCGGGGCCGGAGATGCGATTGCCTTCACAAGCCGGAATTAAGCCATTTTTGCCTTGCCACCTCTGCGGTGGTGCCTAGTTTGCCGGCCCCATGCCAAGAGTCGGAGGAAAAGCAAAAACACGGAAAGCCGTTGCCAAGCGTTTCAAAGTCACTGGAACAGGGAAAATTCTGCGTCGCAAACAAGGGGCTCGCCACTTGTTGCAAGGCAAGAACAGCAAGCGCAAGCGTCGTCTTGGGCAAGCTGCTCTCGTCTCCGATGCCGACCTGAGAAATGTCAGGGAGAATCTTCCTTTTTCCCGTTAAACTGGAAATCGCAGCAATGAAATAGCCCCGTCCGCTGATCGGACGGCCTCTACCCAGCCTGATCCCGCGAGGGAGACACGAACAGTCGAGACTGGGGGAGGAAATGAAATCAACGGTCTGTTCAAACTGAAATAATACCAAATGCCACGTGCCACCAACTCACCGGCCAGCCGGGCCCGCCGCAAGCGGACTCTGCTCCGGGCCAAGGGTTTCCGCGGGTTCCGCTCGAAACTCTTCCGTTACGCCAAGGACGCTGTCCGCAAGGCGATGACGTACGAATACCGCGACCGGAAGAAGCGCAAAGGACAATTCCGCCGTCTGTGGACCCAGCGTATCAACGCTGCCTGCCGCAACGAGGACCTGACCTACTCGCGTTTCATCGAAGGTCTGAAGGCCGCCGGAATCGAAGCTGACCGCAAGATCCTCTCGGATCTCGCGATCACCGATGCCGCCGCCTTCTCCGCCATCGTTGCCCTCGCCAAGAAAGCCCTCGAAGCGAAGCACGCTCCAAAGGCCGCCTGACCCGGGAGAAGCCTAGCCAATCCAACGCCGTCCTGCCTCGTGCCGGACGGCGTTTTTTTTGCCGTGGCGGTAGTTTCCGACCGCCCGCCGTCCACGCAGTGATCAACGTCTCGTTTCCGACTTCTCAGCGGCGCGACGCATCCGTAGTTTCCCGGCATGGACACTACAGAACCAACCGATCTCATTCTCTGGCTCGCGGGGATCGGCGGGCTGTTCGCCCTCGTGCTGTTGCTGGTCCTCGTTCTCGTCCTCCGGATTTCCTGGCGGCTCGCCCGGATCGAGTATCTCGCTACCCGCCAGCAGTCGCAGAGCGAGGCCACCGAGCCAACTCCCTCCAAGGCGGAGACCTCGCCGGGAGGCGCCTTCGAAGCGTTTCTCGAGGAAGACCCCGGCCGCCGAGATCTGACCAAGGGCGAGCAGTTCAGCTCCTACCGCCGTTGGCGGCAGGAGCGCGGTCTTAATTGGTCGAATTCCTGAGGCCTCACTTCATTAGGTGCTCCCGGAGCAGCTCGTCGGCCATGTAGAAGCCTTGGCGCTCCTTGGTGCTCGCCCGCACCGCAGCGACCCGAGCAGGTTCAATGGCGGTGGCCTCGTTGCCGAAGTTGTTGCGGACGTAAGTCAGTACGGAGGCAACTTCGTCATCCTTGAGAATGCCACCAAAGGGAGTCATCGGGACGAGCCCGTCGTATTTTTTACCGTTGAGCTCGAAGGGGCCCATCATGCCGTGGAGGGTAAGCTTGATGATTCGGTCCGGATCGCCCGTGACCCAGTTGCTGTTAGCAAGCGGCGGGAAAGCGGGGTCGAGACCTTTACCGTCGGGTTGATGGCAGGTGGCACAGTGGGCGTCGCGGTGATAGATTTCGTGGCCCGCGAGAAACTGCTTTTTCTCCGCTGCCGTGAGGCGGCTCGGGGCACTGGGGGCGGGATGCTCGTCCACGACCGTTTCTTTCACACCGGCGAGGCGATTGGCGGCGGTTTTGGCGGCGTTTTCGCTCCAAACGTCCAGCGGTTTGGCGGCGGCGATGGCGACAATCTT
>ENA-OFCF01000208-OFCF01000208.1-metagenomes-genome-assembly--contig:-NODE-208-length-28742-cov-4.973647_pt1 | contig 28742 bp, 27 predicted proteins | sample MGYA00153387_OFCF01 | MGnify analysis MGYA00153387 | reverse complement strand
TTGGCAAAGTAAGTGTTGGGCTCAATCGTCAGGTGGTAAATCGAAATATGCGGTGGCTGCAGGGCAAGAGCAGTTTGCATGTCCTGCTCTAAGTTTTGTAGCGTTTGACCTGGCAGCGCATACATGATATCCAGATTAAAGGTGTCAAAAGCCTTTGCTGCTTCCTCAACGGCCGCTACTGCCTGAGCCCGGTCATGCACACGGCCCAAAGCTTTGAGGTGCTGGTCATTGAAGCTTTGTACGCCAATAGACAGGCGATTCACACCCGCACTTCTAAAAGCTTTAAAACGGTCTTTTTCAAACGTGCCGGGGTTGGCTTCAAGCGTGATTTCGCAGTCGGCATTGAGCTTGAGGCGAGCCCGAATATCAGCCAGCAATCTATCGATGGCTTGCGGCGAAAACAAACTGGGCGTGCCACCACCGATAAATATGCTGTGAACGGTGCGACCCCAAATCAGTGGCAAAGATGATTCCAGGTCTGCCACCAGCGCATCAATGTAGCGTTGCTCTGGTATCTCACCAACTGCGCCGGCGCCGGGCCGCCCCAAGCCGGAGACGCCCCCTCGGGGGGCAGGGAGCGACACATGGTGCGCGACTGTGGGGGCCAGTTCGTGCGAGTTGAAATCACAATACGGGCATTTTTTAATGCACCACGGCAAATGCACGTACAGCGACAAGGGTGGCAAGCTTTTGAGCTGCAGCGTGCCGGACCGCATGTAGTGTTGAATGTCTTGCTGCGGCATGGCTCAGGACTGTAACCAGCGTTCTTGAATCAGTACGCTCATCAACTGCGCCGCCTTGCCGCGATGGCTGTTGGCGTTTTTCACCTCGACGGGCAATTGCGCAAAGGTTTTGCCAAATTCGGGGATAAACATCACTGGGTCAAAGCCAAAACCGTTGCTGCCCACGGGGGTGCGGGCAATTTCACCGACCACACGGCCAACAGCAATCAACGGCTCAGGGTCGTCCACAGAACGAACCGCCACCAGCGTACTGACCAATGCCGCGCGGCGGTTATCAATGGTGGCCATCTGCGCCAGCAGCGCCTTGACGTTGTTGTCATCGCTTTTGGCATAGCCAAATTGGGTGGCGTAAAACGCGGTGTCTACCCCCGGCAGGCCGCCGAAAGCGTCAACACACAAACCAGCATCATCGGCCACAGCAGGCAAGCCACTCAAGTGCGCTGCGTGGCGTGCCTTGGCCAAAGCGTTTTCAACAAAGGTACGAAAAGGCTCTTCAGCCTCGCCAATACCCAACTCAGACTGGCGCAGCAACTCCACACCCAGCGGGCTGAACATGGCCTGTAACTCGGCCAGTTTGCCTGAATTGTTTGATGCAAGCACTATTTTCATGGTCATATTGGCCTTTAGCCCAATAAATACGGGCGCAAGCAGCTACTATTTTAATAGTGACTGACGCTGTAGGGTGACCAATTCTTGAATGCCGTTTTCAGCCAACACCAAGAGCGCATCCATCTCGGCACGTGTAAAGGCAGCACCTTCGGCCGTGCCCTGTACTTCCACAAAGTTACCGCTACCTGTCATCACCACATTCATGTCGGTGTCGCAGGCGAAGTCCTCGGTGTATTCCAAATCCAGCAAGGGCGTACCCTGCACGATGCCCACTGAAATAGCGGCAACATGATCAATGATTGGCGTTTCTTTCAACTTGCCATCGGCCATCAGTTTGTTCACCGCATCTTGCGCTGCCACAAACGCACCGGTGATAGCAGCCGTGCGCGTACCGCCATCGGCCTGAATCACGTCGCAGTCCAGGTAAATGGTGCGTTCGCCGAGCTTTTTCAAATCAAACACGGTGCGCATTGATCGGCCAATCAGGCGCTGGATCTCCTGCGTGCGGCCGCTTTGCTTGCCGCGCGCGGCTTCGCGGTCACTGCGGGTATGGGTGGCTCGGGGCAACATGCCGTATTCAGCGGTAACCCAGCCTTCACCACTGCCTTTTTTGTGGCCGGGTACTTTTTCTTCAACCGAAGCGGTGCACAGCACCTTGGTGCCGCCAAACTCAATCAGAACAGAGCCCTCGGCGTAGGCGGTGTAGTTGCGGGTGATGCGCACCGGGCGCAGGGCGTTGGCGGCGCGGGCGCTGCTTCGTTGAAACGAACTCATGACGGGACTCTCAAAAAAAGGAAATTAAACAGCGCGCAAAACCCGACCGCTCAAGCGGTCTTCATGCTTTTCGAGCGGCTGATCGGCGAATAGCCTCGTTGATCTCGGCAATCGAGCGTTCGATTGTTGCTTCGTCCAGGTCATCAACAAACGACTCCAACCCACCCGCCTGAATGGTGGACGCAAACACGCCGTCAGAAATGGTGTCGGTCGATATGCCGCGCGTGGACTCAAATGCGTCGGGCGTTTCCCACTCCATCGCCAGTACCGTGACGTTGTCGCTGTGCTCGCCTGCCGCGCGCAGCGCTTTTTCAACCAAGTCGGGCACGGCATCAGAAACGCTTTTGGCTGCCAGGTGACTAACGATTTCGTCGTCGCTCAAACTGCCCCACAAGCCGTCTGAGCAGAGCAGCAACTTGTCTCCCTGCTGCAAGATGACCGGGCCTGTGATGTCAAACACTGGCTTTGTGGGTGAGCCCAGGCAGGTGAAAAGAATGTTGCGGTTGATGTGCTCAAACCGGGCTGCAGCAGCGGCTTGCTGCTCCAAGTAAGAATGGTCGCGCGTACGGGTCAAAAGCTCGCCATCGCGCACCACATAAAGCCGCGAATCACCGCAATGCACCCAGGTTGCGCCTGCGCCTTGCAGGATGCAGGCAACCAGTGTGGTGCGCGGTGTGTCCAACATGCCTTTTTCGCTGGCGTAGTTCACGATCTGGTGGTGAGCCGCCATCAATGCACTTGACAAAAACTCGGTGGTGTCATTGATGGTGGGTCGCGCTTCTTTTTGATATAGCGCGGATATGGTTTGCAGTGCCAATTGGGCCGCGACTTCACCTTCAGGATGGCCGCCCATGCCGTCGGCCAACACAAACAGGCCAGACTCACGGGTATAGCAATAACCCATGCGGTCTTCGTTTTTTTCGCGCCCGCCTCGGCGACTGACCTGAAAGACAGAAAATTTCATTTGAATCGGGTCACGGCATCCACCGCTTTTTTGGCTGATTTTTTGGTGTCCGAGACCATGTTGTCAAACTGCAAGCGGACTTTTTCGCTCACCGTGAGTTTGGTGTAACGGCGCTCACCCTCACGGCTCAACTCTTTTTGCAAAGCAAACACAGACTGCGGTCGGGACAAGGGATCAAGCGCCATGCACCACTCTACAACCTCAATCAGGTTGTCGGAGTAAACACCGCGCAAACGGGACAGTGCGAGCGACAAACGGTCTTTTTCAAGTCGCTGCGGTGCATCGTTGGGTGGGTAGCCCTGCATGGTGGCGTAAATACAGGCGCCAATAGCGTAAATATCTGTCCATGGGCCCATCGATGAATCGCGGCGGTACATTTCTGGCGCTGCAAATCCGGGCGTGTACATGGGGCGGATGAAGTTGCCCTCTTTGCTCAGCACCTCGCGCGCTGCGCCAAAGTCAATCAGCACAGCACGGTTGTCGTCGGTAATAAAAATATTGGCGGGCTTAATGTCCAAATGCAGCATTTTGTGCTGATGCACGATGCGCAAGCCGCGCAAGATTTCATCAAACAACGAGCGAATAGTGGACTCGCGGAAGACTTTTTGCTTTTTCAGTTCACGCGCCGTGATGATGAAGTCCTGGAGCGTACCGCCTTCCAGGTAGTTCATCACCATGTAGACGGTTTCGTTCTCGCGAAAAAAATTCAACACGCTAACGACCGAGCCATGTGAAATCTGCGCCAGCGAACGGCCTTCTTCAAAAAAGCTTTTCAAACCCAAGCGGTAGAGCGAAAGCTTTTCAGGCAGCACTTGCGGCAGCAATTCCCCGGGTGGGCGACCTGCCAGCGATGATGGCAAATACTCTTTGATGGCAACTTGCTGGCCTTCGTTGTCAACGGCCAAGTAAACTACCCCAAAGCCGCCTGCTGAAAGCTTGCGCACAACCCGATAGCCACCGATAACGGTGTCGGGCGGTAGTGGCGCTGGTTTGACCTTTGACATAATTTAAAGATGTGCGGAGGTGAAACCCACCCAATCCTGCTGTTGAAATCCAGTTTTTGTTAACGTTTTCTATTAAAAGTTTACTACTCAATGTCAGTTTACAGCATGACGGGCTATGCAGCCGTCCAGTCAAACACCAGTTCCCCGGATGCAGAAAATGAATCTGGCCAGGCGACTAATGCGCGATTGGGCGTTGAAATTCGCTCGGTCAACAGCCGCTTTCTGGATTTGGCTTTTCGTTTGCCCGATGAACTGCGCCAGGCTGAACCTGCCCTGCGCGAATTGCTAACGGCCAAACTCAAACGCGGCAAGATTGAGCTCCGTGCCGCGGTGGACAGCGGCTCAGCCAGCAGCTTGCGCGCCCCATCATCAGTGACTTTGCAGCGCCTGGGCTCGCTGGAGGACAGCATCAAGTCCTGGCTACCCCAAGCCGCTCCATTGAGCGTGGCGGATGTTTTGCGCATCGCCACAAATGAAGACAAAAAGCCACACGACCATGCGGATGAACTGCTAAAACTGGCTAAAAAGGCACTGAAAGAACTGCTGTCAGCACGCCAGCGCGAAGGTGACCGGCTCAAAGACATGCTGCTGGGCCGGACTGCGCAGTTGCGTGCGTTGTCTGCGCAAGCCGTACCCTTGGTGCCGCAACTGGTGGAACTGCAAAAAACCCGATTTCTGGCGCGCTTCAAAGAGGCCATGGCTCTGGCAGATGGTGCGCCCATGCCAGAGGCTGCACATGACAGAGCCCAAGCGGAAGCCACCGCATTTGCCATGCGCATTGATGTGGCGGAAGAAATCACCCGCCTGGCATCGCATCTTGACGAGATTGACCGCTTACTGAACGGTGGCGGCGAGCTGGGCAAGCGGCTTGATTTTTTGATTCAGGAACTGCACCGCGAGGCCAACACGCTGGGCTCCAAATCAGCATCGCTTGAGTTGACACGGATTTCTGTCGACATGAAGGTATTGATAGAGCAAATTCGTGAGCAGGTTCAAAATATTGAGTAATGCCCTGAATCCGCCACAAACACGTCATCAACCAGCAATAAAAATATGGACTACCCCGGTAACTTATTTGTTGTAGCAGCGCCCAGCGGCGCGGGCAAATCCAGTTTGGTCAAAGCGTTGATGGAGATTGATGCGCGCATCCAGCCAGCGGTATCGCACACCACGCGCGCTCCGCGCGGCCAAGAAAAGCATGGGCGTGAGTACTACTTTATATCGCCAGAAGAATTTGACGGCATGGTGCTGCGCGATTCATTTTTGGAATGGGCGCATGTGCACGGCCAGCGTTACGGCACCTCACGGCACGCGATTGAAGAGCGCATTGCCCACGGTGCCGACGTTATTTTGGAGATCGACTTTCAGGGCGCCATCAACATCAAGCGTATTTTTGCCAATGCGGTGCTGATTTTCATCTTGCCGCCAAGCTGGGAAGAGCTGCGCTCACGTTTGCAGTGGCGCGGTGAAGATTCTGCTGACATCATCGAGCTGCGGCTCAAAAATGCGGCGCTGGAGATGGCGCAGGCCAGCGAATTTGACTTCGTTATAATCAACGAATTGTTTGAGCGTGCGGTTTTCGACCTGAAAACCATTGTTCACGCCCAACGGCTCAAGTTTTCAGCCCAGCGAATTGCCAGAGCAGAAACCTTCAAAGCCCTTCATATCACCTGAAATCGATACTACCGGAGATCACCATGGCCCGCATTACCGTTGAAGACTGCCTAGAAAAAATCCCAAACCGGTTCCAGCTGGTGTTGGCTGCAACCTACCGCGCCCGCATGTTGAGCCAAGGCCATGCCGCCAAAATCGACAGCAAAAACAAACCCGGTGTGACCGCCTTGCGTGAAATTGCCCAAGGTAAAGTGGGCCTGGAAATGTTGAAAAAAGTACCCGGTTAATTCAATTTACTCCTTTAAAAAGCACCGCCTGTCGGTGCTTTTTTGCTTTGTTGCGCGCGTATTTTCAATCCGCAAAGTCCACTCCGTTCATGTTTTAAGCGCGCCCGGATACATTTGAGTCATGAGCGCCCTGCTTACTTCACCCCAGTCAAGCAAAGCTGCCCGGCATGCCAAGCCGGCAGCCAAGCCCACACCGGCCGCCGCCAACGCTGCTGCTGCCAGCTTTGCCGTGCTGACGGCCAAGCTGGACTACATGACCAAGGCCGAGGTAGACAGTGTGCGCAGCGCCTACAAGTTTGCAGACGAGGCGCATCTGGGACAACTGCGCAACAGCGGCGAGCCCTACATTACCCACCCCATCGCCGTCGCCCAGCAGTGCGCTGAATGGAAGCTCGACGCCCAGGCCCTGATGGCGGCGCTGCTGCATGACGCGATTGAAGATTGCGGCGTGACCAAGCCCGAGCTGATTGAACGCTTTGGTGCGCCAGTGGCGGAGCTGGTCGATGGGCTGACCAAACTGGAAAAGCTGGAGTTCAACACCCGGGAAGAAAACCAGGCCGAGTCTTTCAGAAAAATGCTGCTGGCCATGGCGCGTGATGTACGGGTTATTTTGATCAAGCTGGCCGACCGCACCCACAACATGCGTACGCTAGGCGATGCCCCGCGTGAAAAATGGGCACGCATTTCACACGAAACGCTGGATATTTATGCGCCCATCGCCCACCGCTTGGGCCTGAACACCACTTACCGTGAATTGCAGGAGCTGTCATTTCAGCACCTGCACCCGTGGCGCTACGCAACACTGACCAAAGCCCTGCAAAAGTCCCGTGGGCGCAGGCGAGACGTCATCAAGCGCGTGCAGGCTGAGGTTGAAACTGCGTTTAAAACCGAAGGCATTGCCGTGGGCATCTCGGGCCGCGAGAAAACGCTGTATTCCATTTACCGCAAGATGGACGAAAAGCACCTGTCATTTGCCCAGGTGACAGACATTTACGGCTTTCGCGTCATTGTGGGCAAGCTCAATGCCTGCTACACCGCCATGGGAGTGCTGCACCAGCATTACAAGCCGCTGCCAGGCAAGTTCAAAGACTACATCGCGATTCCCAAAATCAATGGCTATCAGTCGCTTCACACCACGCTGGTGGGGCCTTTTGGTACGAACATCGAATTCCAAATGCGCACCGAGGCCATGCATGTGGTGGCTGAATCGGGAGTGGCGGCGCACTGGCTGTACAAGGCGTCTGACCCCGATAGCGACGCATCACAACGCTTGGGCACACAATGGCTTCAGTCGCTGCTGGACATTCAGCATGAAACACGCGATGCCGCCGAGTTTTGGGACCACGTCAAGATTGATCTGTTTCCCGAGGCGGTGTATGTGTTCACCCCCAAAAGCCAGATTATGGCCATGCCGCGCGGCGCAACGATTGTGGATTTTGCCTACGCCATTCACAGTGACATTGGTCACCGCGCGGTGTCGGCCAAAGTCAATGGCGAACAAGTACCGCTGCGGTCCGAGCTAAACAACGGCGACGTGATTGAAATCATCACGTCAACAGTTGCCAGCCCCAACCCCGGCTGGCTGGGTTTTGTCAGAACCGGCAAGGCGCGGTCCAAAATTCGCCACCACCTCAAAACCATGGCTTTGGTTGAATCACAAGAGCTGGGTGAAAAAATGTTGACTCAAGCCTTGCGCGCTGAGGGCATTGAAAAGTTGCCAGAAGACGGCAAAGCTGATCGCCCCTTGTGGGAAAAAATATTGCGTTTCAGCGGCAACCGCAGCAGAGCCGATTTGCTGACAGACATTGGCTTGGGCAAACGCATTGCCAGCATGGTGGCCAAACGCATCGTCGTCTTGCTGGCTGAAAGAGGCGAAAAACCAGATGCTTTGCTACTGAGCCGCGAGCGCTTCACTGCGCATGAATCGGTATCACAAGGCTCCTTGCTGCTCGATGGCAGCGAAGGTGCATCGGTGCAGTTTGCGCTGTGTTGTAAACCCATCCCCGGCGACGGTATTTTGGGCTATCTGGGGCGCGGCGAAGGCCTGGTCATACACACTGACGATTGCGCCGTTGCCAAACGCCTGCAGCACCGCGACAGTGAGCGCTTTATTGCGGTTGATTGGTCAGACGAGCCAACACGGCTGTTTGAAACCGCATTGCTCATCACCGTTGCCAACGGCAAAGGCGTGTTGGCCCGGGTAGCTGCAGCCCTGGCCAGCGCCGAGGCCGACATCACACACGTCAACATGGGCCAGGAAAGAGCGCAAGACGCCACAGAGCTGCGCTTTGGCGTGGCGGTACGAGACCGGGTGCATCTGGCAACCGTGCTCAGAAGCGTGAAGCGAACACCGTCTGTGCTGCGGGTGCAGCGAGCCAAACCAGGCAGCTAAATTGCGACCGGTTTGGGATATTCCACACGGATCACATTCAAAACCCGCAAGCCATCTGGCATCGGTACAGTCACCTCATCACCCACCCTTGACTTGAGCAGCGCCCTGGCCACAGGTGACACCCAGCTGACCTGGCCGGCCAGCGTATCAGCCTCGTCAATCCCCAAAATCGTGATGCGGCGCTCCACACCGGTATCGTCTTCGTAAGTCACGGTGCTGCCAAAAAACACCTGGTCTTTGCCGTGATGGGCAGACGGGTCAGTAATTTCAGCAATCTCCAGGCGCTGCGTTAAAAACCGGATGCGCCTGTCTATCTCACGCAGGCGCTTTTTGCCGTAAATGTAGTCACCGTTTTCAGACCGGTCACCATTGCTGGCCGCCCAATAAACCGCCTCCACCACCTTGGGCCGCTCCACGTCCATCAGGCTCAACAACTCGTCGCGCATGCGCGCGTACCCGGCTGGCGTGATGTAGTTCTTGCCGCCAGTGGGTAGCTGCGGCAAAACCAGATCATCGTCATCAGAATCAGTTTCTTTGGTGAAGGCTTTGCTCATGGTGGGTAGGCGAAAAAGCGTGCAGAGCGCGCTGAACCCTGAGTATGACTGATGTTGAATTTACTATGAATTTAATAGCTGCTTGCGCCCGTAAACAGGCGGTAGTGGCTATTATTTCTTCCAAAAATGGGCTGTTTTTGGGCTATTTTCGGGTTTTAATCAGTCCAAGAGCTGATTTTTAGTTGATTTCGAGCTGCTTTGAGTCGTTTTTAGGTATGTTTTAGGGCTCTAGCCCAATAAATACGGGCGCAAGCAGCTACTTTTTTAATAGCAAAAAACGCAAAGCACAAAGAAAAATAGCCTAGAGGGGTAAGCCTCTAAGCTATTGTTCTAGAACGTAAATTCTGGTGCGGCTGGCAGGAATTGAACCCACGACCCCTTGGTTCGTAGCCAAGTACTCTATCCAACTGAGCTACAGCCGCGAAGCCTCGAATTATAACTTATTCACTGGTGCGAAATGGTGGGCCGTCACAGACTTGAACTGTGGACCAAAGGATTATGAGTCCTCTGCTCTAACCAACTGAGCTAACGGCCCGAACCAGCGCGTATTGTAAGTGTCTACTTGCTGTGGCTCAGCGCCGTGCTGACCAGCTTGGAGGTGATGTCAACGATCTGGATCATTTTCTCGTAAGGCATGCGCATGGGGCCTATCACGCCGAGTGTGCCGACGACCTTGCCGTCGACCTCGTACGGGGCTGTCACGACTGACAGCTCCTGGTATGGGATAACCTGGCTTTCACCACCAATGTAGATGCGCACGCCTTCGGCGCGGCTGGATACGTCTAACAATTTCATAAGCTGGGCTTTTTGCTCGAACAAGTCAAACAGCTTGCGCAGGTTGCCCATGTCGTTTGAAAAGTCACTGACAGTCAGCAAATTTCTCTCGCCAGATATGACGACTTCGTCGCGGGACTCAATCGCTTCTGAGCTGACCTGCACGGCGGTTTGCATCAGCACCGCAATCTCGCCACGCAGGGCTTCAACTTCGTTTTTAAGCCGTTCGCGTACCTCTTCTATCGCCATGCCGGCGTAGTGCGAATTTAAAAAGTTGGCAGCCTCGACCAGTTGCGATTGGGTGTAGTCAGCCTCGGTAAAAATAACGCGGTTTTGCACATCACCGTCTGGCGAGACGATGATGACCAGGAAGCGCCGTTCCGACAACCTCAAAAACTCAATGTGTCTGAACACCGAGCTGCGCCGGGGCGCCATCACCACGCCGACAAACTGCGACAGGCTTGACAACATGTGGGCGGCGCTGCTGAGTACTTTTTGCGGCTGGTCAGGAGCCAGCCGTTGCGCACCCAACCCGGATGCGTTCATGAACGGGTCAGCCTGCGTGGTCAGCATGGTGTCGACAAACAGCCGGTAGCCCAATGCCGTGGGGATGCGGCCAGCGGATGTATGCGGGCTGACAATCAGGCCCAATTCCTCCAGATCACTCATCACATTGCGAATGGTGGCGGGCGACAGCTCCAGGCCTGATGCTTTGGACAGCGTGCGCGAGCCGACCGGCTGCCCATCAGCGATGTAGCGCTCTACGAGCGCTTTTAACAACAGTCTTGCACGATCATCCAGCATCCAGTCATTCTAAGTAGCTTGTTGGCACTTCTATAAATTCATTTTTCGGGCGAATTGCGTCGTTGCGCGGTGCTCGCAATCCTCACGTACCGAAGTACGTTCCGGTGTGCTGCGCTCCGTGCGCCTAGCACTTCATCCCGAAAATCTGAATTTCTAGAAGTGCCGTCACGTTTCTTGTGATGTAATTTGAAAATGAAGTCGCAATTTCGTCATGTCGCACTTGTCGGCAAATACCACGCCCAAGGTTCGCGGTCGGCCGTGGAGAACATTGCGCATTTTTTGAATGGCCAAGGCTGCGATGTGGCGATTGAAAAAGATACGGCTAGCAACACGGGGCTGACGCAATACCCGATTCTGGATGTCGAAGCCATTGGCGCGCAATGTGATTTGGCGCTGGTCGTGGGCGGTGACGGCACCATGCTGGGCATTGGTCGCTTGTTGGCCAAGTTTGGTGTGCCGTTGATCGGCATCAACCAGGGGCGGCTGGGCTTTATCACTGATATTGCTTTTGATGATTACCAAACCGTTTTAGGCCCGATGCTGCGCGGCGACTTTGAAGAAGACCGCCGCTGGATGATGCAGGCGCAAGTGATGCGCGATGGGCGTTGCGTGTTCGACGCCACTGCCATGAACGATGTGGTGGTCAACCGTGGTGCAACATCGGGCATGGTTGAGCTGCGGGTTGAAGTGGACGGGCGGTTTTTGGCGAATCAACGGGCTGATGGCTTGATCATTGCGTCACCTACTGGCTCAACGGCCTATGCATTGTCAGCGGGCGGGCCTTTGCTGCATCCGTCAATCGCGGGTTGGGTGTTGGTGCCGATTGCACCGCATACGTTGTCAAACAGACCCATCGTGCTGTCAGACACCGGGGAGATCACCGTCGAGATTGTTGCGGGTCGTGATGCCAGTGCCAACTTTGACATGCAGTCCCTGGCCAGCCTGATGCACGGCGACCGTATTACCGTTAAACGCTCTGACTACCAAATGCGCTTTTTGCACCCCAAGGGCTGGAGCTACTTTGACACGCTGCGCAAAAAGCTGCACTGGAATGAAGGCGCGGTATGAGCCTGAAAAGCATCTCGCTGCGTGACTTTGTTATCGTCCACACGCTGGATCTGGATCTGGCCGCCGGTTTTACCGTGCTGACGGGCGAAACAGGTGCGGGCAAGTCGATATTGATTGATGCGCTGCAACTGGCGCTGGGCGCGCGAGCCGATGCGGGCGTGGTGCGTGAAGGCGCGCAACGCTGCGAAATCAGTGCTGAATTTGACAGCCCGCCAGCGCTTGCAGACTGGCTGGATGCAGCGGGATTCACGTGCAGCGACAGCCTGCTGCTGCGGCGCACGGTCGATACCCAAGGCAAGAGCCGCGCATGGATCAATGGCAGTGCAGCTACCGCATCACAGCTCAAAGAAATTGCCGACAAACTGGTGGACATTCATGGCCAGCACGCCTGGCAAAGCTTGACGCGGCCTGATGCTGTGCGTGGCCTGCTCGACTCTTATGCAGATGTGTCTACCAAAGAATTGATGAACTCTTGGCAGGCTTGGCGGCAAGCTCAAAAAACCTTGCTGGAGGCACGCAGCGCGCAAGACAACCTGCAACGTGAACGCGAGCGCCTGGCCTGGCAGATTGGCGAGTTGGACAAGCTTGCGCCCAATCCAGACGAGTGGGACGAACTGAACACACAGCACGGCCGACTGTCGAATGCGCAAACCCTGCGTGACGCTGTACAAACTGCGCTGGATGCGCTTGCAGAGTCTGAACACAATGCCAACAGCTTGCTTAGCCGTGCCCTGAATGCACTGCAAAGCCAGTCGCACATTGAACCGCAGTTCAATGCGCTGACCGAAGTTCTGGGCAGTGCGTTGGCGCAAACTGAAGATGCGGTGCATTCCCTGAACAGCTATGCCAGAGGCGCCGAGCTGGAGCCTCAGCGCTTGAACGAACTGGATGCCCGCCTGGGTCTGTGGGTCAGCCTGGCCAGGCGCTACAAGCGCCAGCCAGCAGACTTGCCCGAGCTATTGGCGGGTTGGCGAGAAGAACTGAAAAAGCTGGACGAAGCCGCTGACCTGGCGCAATTGGAGCGCCTTGAAAAGCAAGCGAATGCAAAGTTTCTTGAAGAAGCCAAAGTCGTCACAAAGCTCAGAACAAAAGCCGCCCCTGCTTTGGCCAAAGCCATCACGCATGCCATGCAAGGCTTGGGCATGCAAGGTGGCCAATTTGCGGTGGCACTGAACATGCTGGAGCAGCCTGCGCAATATGGGCTGGAGCAAGCAGAGTTTTTGGTAGCAGGCCACAGTGGCACCACGCCACGCCCGGTGGGTAAGGTCGCTTCAGGTGGTGAGCTGTCGCGCATTGCGCTGGCCATTGCTGTGACGACCAGCCAACTCGGCGAAGCGCAAACGCTGATATTTGACGAGGTTGATTCTGGCGTGGGCGGCGCGGTGGCAGAAACCGTGGGTCGTCTGATGAAGCAGCTGGGCAAAGACCGCCAAGTGATGGCGGTGACGCACTTGCCGCAGGTGGCGGCGTGTTCTGACCAGCATCTGGTCGTGGCCAAGCAAACGGACAAAGGCAAAACTTTCAGCACAGTTGAACCCGTAACAGGTGAAGCGCGTGTCGCCGAGATCGCACGCATGCTGGGTGGCGAGAAATTGTCAAACACCACGCTGGCGCATGCCAAGGAAATGCTGGGGCAATGAACACCGTGAAGTCAGGCAAGCTCGAAATGGTCTTGATCACCGGCATGTCGGGCTCTGGCAAGTCAGTGGCTCTGCATGCGCTGGAAGACGCAGGTTACTACTGTGTTGACAACTTGCCGCCTGAGCTCTTGAGCTCCTTTGTCGCACTGGAGCGCCAGCACGGTGCCAGCAAAGTCGCCATTGCGATGGACGTACGCAGCGCAACATCACTGCCCTTGGTGCCCAAGCAACTTGAACAATTGCGTGCACGGGGCGTGGCGATGCAATCGCTGTTTTTAGATGCCAGCACCGAAACGCTTGTCAGGCGATTCTCTGAAACCCGGCGCTTGCACCCGCTGTCGCGCATGGACGCATCAGACCAGCACCGCGCGCTGGTTGATGCGATTGAGCTGGAGCGCGAACTGCTTGGGGACATACGCGAACAGTCGCATGTGCTGGACACCAGCATGATCCGCTCGTCGCAGTTGCAGGGCTATGTGAAATCACTGATTTCAGCGCCCGCCATGCAACTGACTCTGGTGTTTCAGTCTTTTGCTTTCAAGCGCGGCATACCGCTGGATGCTGACTATGTTTTTGATGTGCGCATGTTGCCCAACCCGCACTATGAATCCGGTCTGCGTGAGCTGACGGGTAAAGATGAGGCCGTGGCCAACTACCTTCGTTCGCACTCAGAAGTGGACGACATGTTTCGAGACATTGAAAAGTTCATTACCCACTGGCTGCAAGCCCTGGTGCGTGATCACCGCAGCTATGTCACTGTGGCGATTGGTTGCACGGGTGGTCAACACCGATCGGTTTATTTGGTTGAAGCCTTGGCGCTTAGCTTTGGGCAGCGCTGGCAAACCCTCAAACGTCACCGTGAATTAGACGCTGCCAAGTAGCCAGCTTGCCGATTTCAATTACGCGGGTTCGTTTTCAAGCAACTTGCGAATAGGTGCTGGCAAGCCCAGAGCCGCTAAAGCCTCGGGTAAAAACCAACCGCCAGCCACACGCAAATCCGCAGCGGGCATTTTTTGATGCGCAGAAAATCTGGCAATGAGCGGACTCAAATGCATGTCTTTGTGCGTCAATACATGTTTGAAGGTGGGTAAAAGCTGTGTTCTGGCGCGATTGCGTGCTGGCAAAAATGCCAACAACGCCTCTTGGTTTTCAAAAACTGGCAAACAATAAAGTCCGCCCCAAATGCCGGATTCAGGCCTGCGCTCCAGCCACACCGAGCCGTCAGGCTTTTGCGCCCACAGCAGACTTAGATGCTCTACGCTGCGCTTTAATTTTTTGGTTTTAACGGGGTATTTTTCAGGCTCACCTTGAGCAAAACCTTTGCAAATTTTTTGAACCGGGCAAATCAAGCATTGCGGTTTGCGGCTGGTACAAATCGTGGCGCCCAAGTCCATCACGCCCTGGGTGTAGCGCGGCATGGTTTGCGGCAAGTTTTTTTCAGGCAACAGGCTATTTGCAATCACCCACAACTGCTTTTCGTTTTTACCGGATGCCAGGTCAGCAGAAAAAGCCAGTGCCCGGCTCAGGACCCGTTTGACATTGCCATCCAGAATGGCGACGCGCTCTGAAAAGCAAAATGACGCAATTGCAGCGGCAGTCGACGGCCCTATGCCCGGCAAGGTTTGCAGCATTTGTGCGGACTGCGGAAACTGCCCAGCATGCAGAGCCACCACGTCTTGTGCACAGCGGTGCAGATTGCGTGCGCGGCTGTAGTAGCCCAAGCCACTCCACAGCGCCAATACCTCGTCTGGCTGAGCGGATGCGAGCTCAGCCACGGTTGGGAATCGGGCTAAAAATCGGGTGTAGTAATCCAGTACTGTGCTGACCTGTGTCTGCTGGAGCATGATTTCTGACAACCAGACGCGGTACGGATCACGTGTGTTTTGCCACGGCAGGCTGTTGCGTCCATGTGTTTTTTGCCACGCCACAACGTCGTGTGCAAAGCGGCCAACCAGAGCTGAAGTCACAAACCAGAAATCACAAGCGCATCAACTGGTGGCGTCTTCCAGCGCATTAATCACCGTATCTGGTGCATCATGCTCGTCACTGGTGGAAACTGGCGTGCCAGCCAAATGCGAGGTCAGCTCCGTGAGTTTGTTGTCAAGCGCATTCAATGCCAGCTCTTGCGTGTAAATTTCACCGATACGCTCATCCAGGCCAGAAGCAGCACTTTGGATACGCTCAATGGCTTCAATTCGGCGGCTAAAATTACGGCGGCGCTCGCGCAGTTGCGCATCGAGTTGCGCTGCAGCAGATTTGTTCCACAACTCAATCTCACCCAGTGCCGACTCATAAACAACCCGCAGCCGGGTAGACAAAGCACGTACCAGCCGTTCTGAAAAATCAGGCTGGGACAACTTGATGACATTGGTCACGCCCAGATACTGCAAATGACTGCGTTCGATCTGATCCAAATCATTTTCATAACGGATCAGCTCAGGCGCTTTGGGGGCTTGCAGGGAGAATCCGAATTCCGCATTCAATTGCTTGAATGAAGCCATCAGCATGGTGTGAATCTCGCCGCTGGTTTTTTCGGCTTTTTGCAGTGCATCACGCAAGCGCGCAAAAGTTTGACCGTAAGCTTTTCTGACACCAAATTTAATACCCGGCTGCTTCAAGGTGTGGGTCAACTCTATCAACTCGGTTTTCAGTGTGGGCGTGCCTAATAAATTGAAGACTTCACGCAACAGCTTCAAATGCACCGAACGCACCGCGTGAATTTTCGCGCCGCTGGCGTCAAACTCGGTTTGCTCCTGCTCGATGCGGGTACGCATATGCTTGATGACCGATGCGTTTTTACCCTTCAAGCCGCGCAACTCGTCCATCTGCTCGGCCAGGTCACGACGGCGGATATGAATCGACCTGCCCGCCTCAAGCCTGAGCTCACCAATACCGCCAGCAACCGCTGTGCGCAAGATTCTTTGGCGCTTGCCCATGATGCCTTCAGCCAGCGCCAACTCAAGGTTGGGCAGGCAACTGGCCTGGAGCAGGTCATCGTCGCGCGTGACTTTGGCAACCAGGCCTTTTTGTGCTGACACCGGAATAACCTGCTCAACAGGCAAACCCAGTATGTTGGCCGAGCTGGTGCGCTGGCGCTCAATTTGAGTTTGTACCTGCTCGGGCGAGCTCAAGGCGTCCCACAGCGTGTCTATCTTGTTAAGGACCACCAAACGCGAAATGTTTTCGTCGTCTTCAGTGATTAAATGCTCGCGCCAGATGGCCAAGTCTGACTTGGTCACACCGGTATCTGCCGCCAAGATAAACACCACAGCGTGCGCTTGTGGGATCAAGCTCACTGTCAGTTCTGGCTCAGCACCAATGGCATTCAAGCCCGGCGTGTCCAAAATCACCAAGCCCTGCTTGAGCAAAGGGTGCGCGATGTTGATCAGTGCATGGCGCCACTTGGGCACCTCAATCAAACCGTCAGCGCCGACCAGTGGGTTGTCGTCAATGTTTTCGTCATGCCAAAAGCCGAGCGCTCTGGCATCGTCTTTGCTCACATGGCGCACTTCAGCAACTTTTTCCAGTGCCTGGGCGAGCTGCTTTGGGTCATTCACATCCAAATCAATGCGGGTCCATTTTTCAGGTACCGCGCGCCACTCCAACAATGCCTGCGTTTGCAGCCGCGTTTCAATTGGCAGCAAGCGCAAGCAAGGTGGTACGTCAGCGTCATAGCCCAGTTCTGTCGGGCACATGGTGGTGCGACCCGCGCTGGCGGGCATGATGCGCCTGCCGTAACCTGCAAAAAAGATGGCGTTGATCAGCTCAGACTTGCCGCGTGAAAATTCGGCCACAAAGGCCACCATGACCTTGTCAGACCGAACCTGCGCTTCCAGCCTGCGCAAACGTTCTTCAACGGCGGCATTGAGCAAATCATGGCTGCGCATCCATTCAGCCAGCAGTTTTAGCCGCAATGCAAATTCGCGCCGCCATGCGCCGTGCTGGTCGAATTGTTCGTTAAATGACATGTTTTAAGAGTCGGGTAGGGTTCTTCAATATAGCATCGCCATGCGCAAAGAGCCATCCAGACTTGCGACTGGCCTCAGGGCTTTTGGCATTTCGCACAATAAAACGTCGAGCGCTGACCTTGGCGCAGGGTTTTGATGGGGCTGGCGCACACCCGGCATGGCAAGCCGGTGCGGTCATAAACCATGGCCTCCAGCTGAAAGTAGCCTGTTTGCCCATCGGCGTTTGAAAAGTCCCTCAAAGTGCTGCCGCCTTTGGCCACCGCCTGCGCCAGTACTTGGCGTATGGCGCTGTGCAACCGTGCACTGCGCGGTTTGCTTAAGTAGGCCGCCGGTGTAGTCGGGCGGATACCGGCTAAAAACAGGGCTTCAGATGCATAAATATTGCCCACGCCCACCACAAGCTCGCCAGCCAGCAAGACCTGCTTGACGGCTGTTTTTTTCAGTTTTAAAGCCGCATGAAAAGCAGTTGCATCAAACGCATCTGTCAGGGGCTCGACCCCCAAACGGCCCAGCAGTTTGCGCGCGACTGGATCATTCTCGTTCAGCGCAAAAACCACAGCACCAAAACGACGTGGATCATGCAAGCGCAAAGTCCCCAGGCTGGTCAGCATTTCAAAATGGTCGTGCTTGCCAAGTGGCGGCAAGCTTTCGCCAAAGCTGATGCTGCCCGACATGCCCAAATGCACCAGCAGCAGGCCCGACGTCAAATCAAGCAGCAAGTATTTGCCGCGCCTGCGCACGCCCAGCACTTGCTGGCCGTGCAATACATCCGGCGCACAGCCCAATGGCCACCTGAGCGGTTTGCCCATGTGAACGGCTTGAATTTGCGCCGATGCGATGCGGCTGGCAAAACTCAGGCGTGTGACTTCTACTTCGGGGAGTTCAGGCATGGGGGATTGTTCAACCAAAAACGCTTTAGATAAGCATGAATTATCATGGCTTGATGAAGAAAAAACTCCTCTGGGCCTTTTGCAGCTTTTGGCTTGCAGCTCCTATGTTGTGGGCACAAACTGGTGTCGCGCAAACAACCCCATCCAGCACACGAACTGCGGCAACAGCAACGCCCACGGTCTCTGCGCTCGATGCTGAACTGTTTTATCGCCTTCTTATTGGTGAAATCACCGCCCGTGAAGGCGATGCAGGCGCTGGCTTTGCCTTGATACTGGACTCCGCCCGCAAAACAAACGACGCCCAGCTGTACCAGCGAGCCGTAGAAATCGCCCTGCAATCACGCTCTGGAGACGCTGCGCTGCAAGCCGCCATGGCCTGGAAGCAGGCGCAACCCAACGCCCAGGACGCGAACCGTTACGTGCTCCAGATATTGATTGCCCTGAACCGCATCCAGGACACGCTGGAGCCTTTGAAAAGAGGGATAGAACTGACCCCCGCTGCCGAGCGTTCGCGGGCGATTTCAGCCATCCCACGCGCCTATGCCCGTGTCAGTGACAAAAAAATGGCCAGCAGCGTGGTTGAAAACGCGCTGAGCACTTACGTCATCAACCCCACTACCGCCGTTGCCGCCTGGACCACACTGGGTCGCATGCGGCTGGCCTCAGGTGATGCACCGGGCGCACTGGAGGCCGTGCAAAAAGGCCAGGCGACCAACGCACAGGATGAAGGCCCTGCGCTGGTCGCGTTGGAAATCATGAACCCCAAGCTGCCTGTGGCCGAGGCCGTGGTTAAAAAATACCTGTCGGACAACCCCAAGGCGATACCTGAAATCCGCATGGGGTACGCACGCGGCTTGCTCGATGCACAACGCTATTCTGATGCGGGAACGCAGTTGCAAACCGTGATCAAGGACAAGCCCGGTTTTGCGCCCGCCTGGCTGGTGTTGGGCTCTTTGCAGTTGCAGGACAACCAGTTGGCACTGGCGCAAACCTCACTTGAACGCTACGTTGCCTTGAACCTGGCCGCCAATCTACAAAGCGAAGAAGATGAGCCCAACCGGGGGCTGGCACAGGCCTATTTGTCGCTGGCCCAGATTGCCGAAAAACGCAAGGATTTTGCAGGCGCAGAGGCCTGGATCAACAAAATTGAAAATTCTGGCGACATGATGCAGGCGCAAACCCGCCGCGCGTCCATTTTGGCAAGCCGGGGCCAACTGGCGGAGGGTCGTCAGTTGATTCGCAGCCTGCCTGAGCGCAACCCGGGCGATGCACGCCTGAAATTGCTGGCTGAAATCGGCTTGCTGCGTGACTTGAAGCAATACCAGATGGCCTATGACCTGCTGGCGCAAGCAGCAGCCGCATCGCCACAAGAAACTGACCTGTTGTATGACCAGGCCATGATGGCTGAAAAACTGGGCCAGTTGCCTGAAATGGAGCGCCTGCTGCGCCGCGTCATCGCCATCAAGCCCGATGCTTACAACGCTTACAACGCCTTGGGCTATTCGTTTGCAGACCGAAATGTGCGTTTGCCAGAAGCCAAAGTACTGATTCAAAAAGCATTAGAGTTTGTACCCAATGACCCCTACATCCGCGACAGCCTGGCCTGGGTCGAATTTCGCATGGGCAACAACGCTGAAGCCGCCAAGATTTTTGCCGATGCCTTCAAAACCAAACCCGATGCTGAAATAGCCGCCCACTACGGTGAGGTGCTCTGGGCCATGGGCCAGCGCGACAAGGCCTTGAGCATTTGGCGTGAAGGCCAGTTGCTGAACCCTGAAAACGACACGCTGGTTGAAACACTCAAACGCCTGAAGATCAAGCTCTGAGCATGCCTTATCGCGCCCTGCTGTGCAGTCTGTTAATAGATATGTTTTTAATAGCTGGTTGCGCCCATAAACAGGGCGCTACAGGCATAAATGATATCCAAAACGAGGACAAAGCCAGCTTTTGGACGGGCCGAATCAGTCTACAGATCCAGAGTGAGCCTGTGCAGGCTTTTTTTGCCGGTTTTGAACTTAAAGGCCAAGCTGACATCGGTGAGCTGACGCTGATCAGCCCGCTGGGCAGCATCCTGGGCATCATGCGCTGGTCGCCAACTGAGGCCGTATTGGAGCAAAACGGCAGCATCAAGCGTTTTACATCCACCAACGAGCTTTTGGCGCAAACCACTGGTGCGGCAGTGCCTGTTTCGGCCTTGTTTGACTGGCTGGTCGGCAAAAATACGCCGACACCTGGCTGGACAGCTGACTTGTCGCAGCAGGGCAACGGCCGCATCACGGCGAAAAGAACAGAGCCAGTGCCGCAAGCTGATTTGCGCATCGTGCTGGACAAATAAATCATCCTGTCCTCATGAAAGCCATTTACGACGTTCTTGCGCCCGCCAAGCTCAATCTGTTTTTACACATCACAGGCCGCCGAGCTGATGGTTACCACCTGATTCAGTCGGTTTTTATGCTGATCGACTGGTGCGACACACTGCACTTTGAGCTGCGTACCGATGGCCAGATCACCAGAGCCGACATGGGTTCTGGCAACATTGACATCTTGCCCGCTCAAGACCTGACAGTGCGCGCAGCCAAAGCTCTTCAAAAAGCCTGCGGCACAACGCTTGGCGTCCACATCAGCCTGGAAAAACGCATTCCCTCGGAAGCTGGCATGGGCGGAGGCTCGTCTGACGCGGCAAGCAGTTTGCTGGCTTTGCAGCGACTTTGGGGCATCCAATTACCGCGTCATGAGTTGCTGTCCATTGCCCTGAGCCTGGGGGCTGACGTACCGTTTTTTCTATTTGGCGGCAACGCCTGGGTCGAGGGTGTCGGTGAGCAGATGACGCCGATTGATCTGCCTGCGGCTGATTTTTTGGTGGTCAAGCCGCCACTGGGTGTGTCAACGCCGTCAATTTTCAAGTCGCCTGCGCTTAAACGCGACACTGAAACTGCTACAATCTTAGGCTTTGCTGCAAACGACAAACTTGAAGATAGACGAGAGATATTTGGGTTTGGTCATAACGACTTGCAGCCAGTCGCCCAGGAGTTTTGTCCGCAAATTAGCCAGTCGCTTGACTGGTTGGCTAGCAGGCAGCTCAAAGGACGTATGACTGGCTCAGGAAGTGCGGTGTTTGCGCATTTACAGCACGATGTGAACGGCATTGATGATGCCATTGTTGATATTGCAAGCCATCCAGATGGCTTCAAAATCCGCAAATGCAGTAATTTGCAAGCCCATCCTCTAGTTGGCTGGTAGCAAATGTAGTTTATGGGTTGGTTGCCAGGCAGTAAAACGCCAGGCAGCTGTCCCGTGTAGGGGTGTCGCCAAGTTGGTTAAGGCACCGGATTTTGATTCCGGCATTCGCAGGTTCGACTCCTTCCACCCCTGCCAAAACATTCTCAAGGCCCGTGCAATGCACGGGTCGGTGTCTCGTTCAGGCTCATGCACTGCATGAGCCTGAGTTCATCTGGGTTAGTCCTTTGTTTTAACTGATTACAGCCGCGCCAACATCGTTACCAGCTGGGCCCCATATGCAAACGCACCACCAATCGCTTCAGCAAACGCATCCCGACTTCATGCTGTTCACTGGCAATGCCAACCCCAGCATGGCGCTGGAAATTGCACAGCACTTGGACATCAGTTTGGGGGCAGCGCACGTAGGCCGTTTTTCAGACGGTGAAGTCACCGTAGAAATCCAGCAAAACGTGCGGGCGCGTGATGTGTTTGTGGTGCAGTCCACCTGCGCCCCCACGAATGAAAACCTGATGGAACTGCTCATCATGGTTGATGCGTTGAAACGCGCATCCGCTGAGCGTATTTCCGCTGTTATTCCGTACTTTGGTTACGCCCGCCAAGACCGCCGCCCACGGTCAGCGCGTGTGCCCATCACCGCCAAAATGGTCGCCAACATGCTGCAAGCCGTAGGTGTGTCGCGCGTTTTGACCATGGACTTGCATGCTGACCAGATTCAGGGCTTTTTTGACATCCCGGTGGACAACATTTATGCCTCACCCGTGCTGCTGGGTGATTTGCGCCAGAAAAATTATTCAGACCTGATGGTGGTCTCGCCTGACGTCGGCGGCGTGGTTCGCGCACGCGCGCTGGCCAAGCAACTGGGCTGCGACATGGCCATCATTGACAAACGCCGCCCCAAAGCCAATGTGTCTGAAGTGATGCACGTGATTGGCGACATTGAAGGCCGCAACTGCGTCATCATGGACGACATGATCGACACCGCAGGCACGCTGGTCAAAGCGGCTGAAGTGCTGAAAGAGCGCGGCGCGAAAAAAGTTTACGCGTATTGCACACACCCGATATTTTCTGGCCCCGCCATTGACCGCATTGCCCAGGGCGATGCACTTGATGAAGTCGTCATTACCAACACCATTCCTTTAAGCGACAGCGCCAAGGCATGCAAAAAAATCCGCCAACTCTCTGTGGGCCCGTTGATCGCTGAAACCATTCAGCGCATCGCCAAGGGAGAGTCGGTGATGAGTTTGTTTTCAGACCAGGACCAACAGGAACTGATCTGAAACAAAAAGCGGTGGCACCTTCAAACGTGTCGCCTTTTTAAACGGGGCAAGACTGGTCGCGGTCTGCCCTTTCAAGGAGTAAGTTATGAAATTCGTCGCTTTTGAGCGCGCCAAGCAGGGCACGGGTGCGAGCCGCCGTCTCCGCATCACCGGTCGCACGCCCGGTATCGTTTACGGTGGTACGGGCGATGCGCTGTTGATCGAGCTTGATCACAACGCGTTGTTCCATGCCATTAAAAAAGAAGCCTTCCACGCGTCGGTTCTTGAAATGGAACTGGCTGGCAAAGAACACAAAGTGCTGCTGCGCGATTTGCAGATGCATCCATTCAAGCCGCAGGTCTTGCACATCGACTTCCAGCGCGTTGAAGCCAAGACCAAAATGACCGTGAAAGTGCCTCTGCACTACAGCGGCGAAGAAGAGTCACCGGCCGTCAAGGCTGAAAACTGCCTGGTCAACCACGTGCTGACCGAGTTGACGGTGTCGTGCTTCCCGGCCGATATTCCTGAATTCATCGCCATTGACCTGAGCGGCCTGAAAAAAGGATCGTCCCTGCATGTCAAGGACATCACCCTGCCAAAAGGCGTGAAGTTCGTGGTCAAAGGCCAGGCCAACCCGGTGCTGGTCTCAGTGTCTGCGATTTCCGCCGAAGCCGAAGCTGATGCAGCAGCCGCCGCCGTTGCTGCTGCACCGGTGGACCCGAAAGCCGCCAAAGCCGCTGCTGGCAAGGCCGCCGCCGGTGCCAAGACTGACGCCAAAGCCCCTGCTGCCAAAGCGCCTGCTGCCAAAAAGAAGTAAGCCTGCCGAGTGACTGCTCTGGCAGTCAAAGCCCTTGTCCTCGAAAGAGCACAAGGGCTTTTTTTTTGCCGTTCTAAAATTGATAGATGGACAAACAAACATGATCAAACTCTTTGTCGGCCTGGGCAACCCCGGCACAGAATACGAAGCCACCCGCCACAACGCTGGCTTTTGGTGGATCGACGCTTTGTCACGCGAACTGAAAGCCCCGCTGTCTTTTGACAAAAGCTACTACGGCCAGGTTGCACGAACCGCGATCAACGGTCAAAACATCTGGCTGCTCACCCCGCAGACCTTCATGAACCTGTCGGGTAAGTCGGTCGCCGCTTTGTCAAAATTTTTCAAAATAAAACCCGAAGAAATCCTGGTCGCGCATGATGAACTGGACGTCGTTCCAGGCCAGGTCAAGCTGAAATTTGGCGGTAGCCACGCAGGTCACAACGGCTTGCGCGACATTCATGCCCAACTGGGCACGGGCGACTACTGGCGGCTGCGCCTGGGCGTGGGCCACCCCGGCAACAAAGACGAGGTGGTCGATTGGGTATTGAGAAAGCCCATGCAAGAGCACCGGGTGGCGATTGAAGAGTGCATCACCCGGTCTTTGAAAGCCCTGCCCGCACTGCTGGCGGGCGAGATGGACAAAGCCACCATGATGATTCACACCAGCACGCCGCCCCGGCCCAAACCGCCACGAAAGACCGAGCCAGCGCCCCAGACCGCTGATCCAGAGACCAAGTAGCGGCGTTAGCTGACAGCTCACGCCAGTCTGCATGCGCTACGCTCAAGCCCATGTTTTCAATCTCTGAATCGGCTCAGGCAGCCGCTCGCCATGGTCCACTTTTTGTGGTCTTGAACTCTGCATCTGGCCACAAAGACAGCAATGAAGAGCGCCAGGTATTGGCCGACGTTTTTAATAGCGCAGGCCGCGCATTTGAATTTTTGCAGTTCGACAACCCGGCCAGCATCGCTAGTGTGAGCGCCAAAGCAGTCACACTGGCTCAAGACAAAGGCGGCGTGGTGGTGGCCGCGGGCGGCGATGGCACCATCAACGCAGTGGCCGCGGCTGTACTGCGCAGTGGCTGCCCATTTGGTGTGTTGCCGCAGGGCACGTTCAATTACTTTGGCCGCGCCAATGCCATCCCGCAGGACGCCCGCGCCGCTGCAACGGCTTTGCTCGGTGCCAGCATTTCCCCAGTGACGGTGGGCGAGGTCAATGGCCGGGTTTTTTTAGTCAATGCCAGTTTGGGTCTGTATCCGCAATTGCTGGAAGACCGCGAGACCTGGAAGCAGCAGTTTGGCCGCAGTCGCCTGGTGGCTTTTGCATCCGGGCTGGCAACAGTTCTACAGGCGCGCGGCCAACTCAAGCTTGAGATTGAACTGGCAGGCAAAACCACAGCGCTGCGCACGCCCACCCTTTTCATCGGCAATAACCATTTGCAACTGGCTCAGGTGGGCATTGATGCCGCCCATGCCGATGCAGTCAATCGTGGTGAACTGGCAGGCATTGCGGTTCGCCCCATTGGCACGCTGGCGCTGCTCGGCCTGCTGGTACGAGGAATGGTTGGGCGGCTCGGTGATGCGGACCATATCGACAGCTTTTCTTTTCGCAAACTCAAAGTAGCCATGCGTGGCAAACGGCGCGTGAAAGTGGCCACAGACGGCGAAATCACGTGGATGACGCCACCGTTGGTGTTTCAGGTAGCTGACACACCGCTGCTGCTCATGGTGCCCGCACCCGCTGATCGGGCTGAGGTGGCATGACCCGGTTGCTACAAATATCAGACCTGCATTTTGGGACTGAGCAGCCCGATGTAATGGCTGCCCTGACGGCCCTGTCGGGAGAAAAAAAACCGGACGTGCTGGTGGTGTCGGGCGACATCACCCAGCGTGCGACCGCCCTTCAGTTTAAAAATGCCAGAGCATTTTGCAGCCAGCTAGGTATTGCTCAAATGGTTTCCTTACCCGGCAACCATGACATTCCTCTTTTTAACTTGTACGCGAGGGTGCTGCGCCCCTATGCGGCGTACCAGCAGGCTTTTGGGCAGGCACTGGAATGTGAACTGATGACCTCTTCGCTGTGCCTTGTAACCGTCAACACCACACGCTGGTGGCGGCATAAAAATGGCCAAGTTTCAGCCGCGCAAATTGAGCGTGTTTGCCAGCAACTGTCACGCGCCACGCCGAAGCAACTTCGCGTAGTGGTGGTACACCAGCCAGTGCATGTGCTGCGGCCACAAGACGAACACGACCGCCTGCGCGGCTGGCAGAGTGCCGTGCGCGCCTGGTCAGCAGCCGGTGCCGACATCGTGATGGGCGGGCACATTCACCTGCCGTATGTGTGCGAGCTGTCGTCCAGCGTCAGCGGGCTGAGCCGACGCCTGTGGTGCGTGCAAGCTGGTACAGCAGTTTCAAGCCGCATCCGGCGTGAGGCGCCGAACTCGGTCAATTTGCTTGAATTTTCTTCTGATGCGAACGGCTTGAGTTGCAGCGTAGAGCGTTGGGATTTTCAGAAAGCCGCAGGTCGGTTCGCCTTGGCGCATACAACTGCGCTGTGCCTGCAAAGAAATTGAACTGTGTATACGACTATCAGCTATTATTTTTATAGCTGCTTGCGCCCGTATTTATTGGCCTAGAGCACTAAAATACACCTGAAAACCATGGGAAACAGGCGTTTTAAGCCGTTTTCTCAGCCATCACGGCCACCGTTCCCGTCCCCGTCAACCGGTGGTATTTTTCCCACAGCGTTGGCTTGCTTTCGACAAACTGCGGATTCACGGGTATGCAAGCCACCGGGCAGACCTGTACGCACTGCGGTTCATCGAAGTGGCCGACGCATTCCGTGCACTTGCTGGGGTCAATCTCGTAGATGTCTTTGCCCATGTAAATGGCCTGGTTCGGGCATTCGGGCTCGCACACGTCGCAGTTGATGCATTCGTCGGTGATGAGCAACGCCATATTTAAGCAGTCTTGGCGGTGTTCAGCGCGGCCATCACTGCTGGGCTGACCATCTGGCTGACGTCGCCGCCTAGTTTGCTGATTTCGCGCACCAAGGTGCTGCTGATGCAGGCCAGGTTGGCGTCAGGCAATAAAAAGACGGTTTCGATGTGAGGTGCCAGTTTGCGGTTCATGGCCGCCATTTGGGTTTCGTAGTCGAAGTCTGTCAGATTGCGGATGCCGCGTACCACCGCATTGGCGTGATGCGTTTTACAAAAGTCCATGATCAGGCCATCGAACGGCATGACCACCGCGTTCGCCATGTCTTCAATAGCTTTTTGCGCCATTGAAACGCGGGCATCCAAACTAAACAATGTTTTTTTATGGTGCGCTGTAGCCACCGCAATGATGAGCTGGTCAAACAAACCAGATGCCCGGCGCACAACGTCCAGGTGACCCCGCGTGAGGGGGTCAAACGTACCGGAATAAACGGCGATTCGTTTTGGTAAATGCGTCGGTTGGGTCATCGTCAAATTATGCGCTTTCAAGCGTCTCAGGCGTTTTGACCAGCAAATGAAAATGCACCGCACCGGCTTTGCCAAAACGATGCACCTTCAAGCCAAGATCGGCCAAGTCGCCGTCCGTCCAGGGCTTGGGCGCTTCCAGGTACACAAAGCCGGGGGCGGCGATGGCTTGCGCAGCCGCTTTCAGGGCCGCTTCAAACGCAGTTGATTCATACGGTGGGTCTAAAAAAATCAGTTGCAGGCTGCCGGGGCTGGCGCGGCGCAAAAGGTTGACACCGTCACCGCGTTCGACTTTGACCGAGCTGGCTTTGAGCTTGACTTGCAGCGCCTTGAGTTTGTCGACCAATACTGGGTCTTGTTCGCACACCAGGACCTCAGCCGCACCGCGCGACGCAGCCTCAAAGCCCAGCACGCCCGTGCCAGCAAACACATCGGCGCAGCGCCAGCCGCTCAGGTCTTGGCCCAGCCAGTTGAAGAGTGTTTCACGCACGCGGTCTGGCGTGGGGCGAAGGCCGGGCTGGCTGGTTACCGGGATTTTGCTGCGCTTGTACAGGCCGCCGATGATGCGGACTTCACCGGGTGGGATGGTTTTGCGGCCAACCACCTTGCCTGATTTGGCAAGCTTTCTGGTCGGGTCTTTGTCAGGTTTTTCAGTTGTTGTTTGGGCTGTGTACTTCATACTCTTCTCAAGGCTTGCCGCCCAAAACGATGGTCACCATTTTGTCAGGTTGCAGTTTGGCGGCAAATGCGGTTTTGATGTCTTGCAGCGTCACCTTGTCGAGTTGCTGCGTCCAGGTGTCCAGGTAGTCCAGCGGCAAGTCATTCCAGGCGATATTGCTGATGTTGCCGAGCAGCTTGCGGTTGCTGTCAATCAACAGGGCAAAGCCGCCAATCAGGTTATCTTTGGCGGCTTTTAGCTCAAGCGCCGTCGGGCCATTGGCGACAAAGTCTTTCACCACAGTGCGGGCTACTTCAAGCGCTTGCGCGGCCTGGTCCGGGCGGGTTTGCAGGGTGACGGTGAAAGCACCGGCATGCAGGCCAGGTGCAAAGTTGCTGTACGCGCCATAAGTCAGGCCGCGCTTTTCACGCACCTCGTTCTGCAGGCGCGACACAAAACCGCCGCCGCCCAAAATATAGTTGCCCACCAGCATGGGGAAGAAAGCCGGGTCATTGCGCTTGTAGCCGGGCTGGCCCATCAACACCTGGGCTTGGGCAGCATCAAAAGCGATGTTTTTTTGCACGGCCTGCGCAAGGGGTGCAACCTCTGCCACTGGCGGCAAAGCGGGCACCGTGGCACACGCTGGCTGCGGCAGTCGTGCCAGCATGTCGGTGGCAATTTGCGTCGCTTGCGCACGACTGACCGCGCCGACCATGCTGATACGGGCTCGGCAAGTGACCACACTGGCGGTATAAAAAGCACGCATGTCGGACGTAGCGATATTGGCAACACCTGCCTCGGTAAATTCATGGCCATAAGGGTGGTTGCCATACACCGCTTGCGAATAAGCACGCCGCGCCAGCGTGCTTGGCCGGGTGTCTGACTCTTTGATGCCCGCAATTGTTTTTTGTTTGTCGCGTTGCCAGATGGCATCAGGAAAAGAGGGCTCACCAATTTGCCTGGCGGCCAGTGCAACGGCCTTGGCCAGCAAATCAGGCTCGGTGAGTGTGCGCAGGCTAAAACTAAAACGATCAGAACCGGCGCTGGCGCCAAACTGCGCACCCAGATCAGCCCAGGCTTCGCCCAAAGCGTTTTCATCTAACGCAGGCTGGCCATTTTTAGCCATCACACCCTGTTCCAGAAGAGATGCAGTCATGTTGGCCAGGCCTACCTTGTTGGGTGGGTCGCGCCGGCTGCCGCCGTCGAAATCAACTTGCACATCCAACAT
>ENA-OFCF01000207-OFCF01000207.1-metagenomes-genome-assembly--contig:-NODE-207-length-28819-cov-8.630649_pt1 | contig 28819 bp, 20 predicted proteins | sample MGYA00153387_OFCF01 | MGnify analysis MGYA00153387 | reverse complement strand
TGCGGTCGCACGCCACGCATTCAAACGCTAGTTTCTAACATGTACAGAAAAAATTTAGAAAATTTTCAAATCTCGCTTGGAACCGGATATGTGTATAAAGATCAGGGCGAATGGGTCAATCCTTCAAACTCATTGGTTAGACCTCATCCTCGAGATCAAATGATTTCCTACTGATGATTCGGCCGTGCGGATCTGAAGCCACGCCAAAAGGAAAACCCGCACGGAGCTAAGAATCCGGACGGGTTTTGTTCTTTGGGGAGGGAGCGGAACAATACGTCGCTTATGGCTGGGCGGGCACGTAGAGTTCAGATCCTTTGGCCAAAACCGTGGCTTGTGTGAGATCCAATCCGTTGAGGTCGTTGAGGCGACTCGGGTCAGTGCCGTATTGAGCGGCGAACTGGCCGTATGTCATTGGACCTTCGATCTTCACGGAGCGGATTTTCTTCTCAAGCGCTGGCGCTGAGTTTTCTGAGGCCGCGGCAGGTTTCGGTGGGACAATGGCCGCAGAGTTCAGGGGATAAGAGGCGGAGTTGGTGGAAAGCGTCGAAACCGGTAGATTGGATGCCAAATCTCGGGGCGCCTGCGGACTTGGCGTCGAGTTTGTGCCTGGCGCTTTGATTGCCGGCTCTGGCCGAATCGCAGGCTCGCTGCTAGGCTTTGGTGCAGATTTCGGCGGAGTCGTTGAGTTCCCTGCGATGGCAGATGTCGGTTTCGCCGCAGGGCTCGATGAAGCCGTGGGCGAGCTTGCTGACAGACGAATTTCTTGGCCCGGGCGAAGTGCTGTTGCTTTGATCCCAGGGTTGGCAGAAATCAATGAGTCCACTGAAACGCGATATTTTTTCGCGATGCTGCCATAGGTTTCCCCTTGTTTGATTTTGTGGGTTTTGCCTACAGCCAAAGAAACAGGAGCCGGTTTGCTCTCACTGGTGGTTGTGTTGACTGCTCCTACTTTGGCAGTTGCCGTGCCGGGCAACTTGAGACGTTGACCGGGATGAATGGTTGAGCTGGATTTTAAGTCGTTGATCTTGTTGAGATTACTAACTGAACAAGCATTGCGCCGCGCAATGCGCTCCACGCTATCGCCTGCTTGGACCACATAGATCCCATCTGTGGCCCCTGCCTTTTCCTTCGCTTCTCCAGCAACAGCGGCAGTTTTGATAGACGAGGCACCTGCACCGGCCTTGCTCCCGCGCAATTGTTGGATCTGCCCCTCCAAACTGCGGATTTTTTCGTCCTGTTCAGTACAACGAGTCCGCAAAACTTCGATTTCTGTTTTGGCCGACATTTCTGGCAGCGCAAAAACCATCGACAACGTGGCAAACATCAGAGTTGCTTTCATAACGAGGCTGATTTTTCAAAACACTTGGTAAAGATCAAGATAAATTCAATATAACTTAACTAAATTTCAATAATTCCCCGAAGAATCAACGAAAAAAAACGGGCGCTCCCAGTGAGGAAACGCCCGTATGGTAAGAGTTTTAGGTCAATCGTGGAGCATCAAGCTCTCCCGAGATAGGAATTGTCCTCAGTTTTCACGTTGATTTTTTCGCCCACATTGATGAAGAGCGGCACCTGAACCACCAGGCCGGTTTCCATGATAGCGGGCTTGTAAACATTGTTCGCCGAATCGCCCTTCACTCCATCCGAAGATTCGGTGACAGTCATGGTCATCGAAAGCGGCAACTCAACCGATACCACGACTCCATCAGCGATGAGCAGCACGTAGCTCTGGCCTTCAATGAGGTAATTTTTCACGTTCTCGATGAGATCTTCGAAAACGAGAGCATCATCGTAAGTGTTGGGATCGAGGAAATGATAGCCGCTGCTGTCTTTGTAAGAATATTCGTGGGGATTGCGCTCGAGCACGACGCCTTCCAGCGAATCGTTCGAAGTCATGCGCAAGTTGAAAATTTTCTTGGTCCCAACGCTGCGGATCGACATCTGAACGTAGGACGCCATGCGCGGTGGAGTTTTGAGTTCCGTCTCGACGACGAGGCAGACTTCGTTGTTGTGACGGACGGCGTGTCCTTTGCGGAGATTGATAACGGGTGTGCTGGCCATGATTTTGGTGCAGCGGGGATAGGTCGCGGCGCAGGCAGAGGCAAGCCCGTAATTCGCTGGATGGGTGGAAATGATCGAAAACGCCCGTTCAGCTCGCTTGTTGTGCGACCCATTCGGCTAGTTTTTCGTCATTTTCTCCGACTGACCAGACGTGGCGGAGGAAGTCAGCGAGATGGATATCGCCGTGATTTTTTAGAAATCGCCGATCTCCTCCACAGCCGAACATTAAGTCAGGATCGAGTTCGCCACGCAATTTGGCGCGGGCTTTGGCAAGGATGCGCGGCAAATAGGCCATGCCGTTGAGTTCCTCGCCGAAGGTCGGGATGTCATCACGGGTCAGGCGCTGGGCGGAACAAAGGCCCTTTTGCACCGTGAGGAAAAAATCCCGGCGCACCGCCGCGACCAACAGAGCGGTGGACGCAGTCGGAATTCCGGCTTCACAGAAATCCTCCACAAAATCGAAAAACTCGCGCGGTTGGCAGCCGATTCCCGCGAGATACTCCAGATCATCGGTTGAATAATAGGATTCAAAATCCTGATTGCCGCTGCGGAATTCATTCACACAACGGTCGAATAGCGTTAGAAAAACATCGTTCCAAGTCATGGCCAATGCTTAACCCATGTCGGGCCACATAGCAAACGAATGCTGGAAACTAACGGCTCGCCCATCTCAACTTCGCGGCGGTGCTGCGCGGATTGCGGTGGCGTTCCTCCGGGCTTGCGGTGACCACAGCGCTGCTGATTTCTGAGAAAACTCCGGAGTCCAAGCCTGCCTGAAACGATTTTTTCACCCTGCGGTCCTCACCCGAATGAAAGCTGAGAATCGCTACGCGGCCACCGGGTTTTAAGCTAGCAGGCAAAGTGCGCAAAAACGCATCTAACGCAACAAACTCTTCGTTCACCGCGATGCGGACCGCTTGAAAAACGCGGCGCACAGTCAGTTCCCGTTCTGCTTCGTCGCCCATCCGCACGGCAGCGCGCACCGCGTCTGCCAAGTCCGTGGTTTTGATGAAAGCACGACCCGCCAGAGCTTCCGCTAGAGATTGAGCGCGCGGTTCATCCGCATTTTCATCCAATGCTGTAGCCAGTTTTTCCACGCTGATTTTAGCCAACCAATCCGCAGTAGACAATCCGCGTTGGGGATTCATCCGCATGTCTAGCGGACCTGTGTTTTTGAAACTGAATCCTCGTTTCGGGTCATCAAACTGCATCGATGAACACCCGAGATCGGCAAAAATAAAATCCACCGCAGAAATCCCGCGTTCGGCTAACACTTTGGAAATTCCTGCGTAATTCGAGCGCACCGCCTCAAAAACTTCCGCACCATATCCCACCTGCTGAAGGCGCTGGGCTGTTTTTGGCAGCTCGATCGGATCTTGGTCTAAGCCAATCAATTTTCCGTTAGTTCCGAGTTTCTGCAAGATTCGCTCAGCATGGCCGCCGTAGCCGAGTGTGCAATCGACACCGATCATTCCTTGCGAAACTTGCAGTGCTTCGAGACATTCTTCTAGCAGAATCGGCAAATGCGTGCCTGCCGGCGTTTTGCCCGAAGCGATCACCTTGGCCACGGTTTCCGCAAAACGCGACGGATCATGCTCTTTGTATTTGTCCTCGTAGCGACGAGGATTTTTTCCGCTGTAACGCTTGCGTCTCGGCGGTCTTGGAGTTTCATCAGGCATCGGCTGTGGATCACTCAAAATCCTCGATGGCCATGCGCACCGGTTTGCCATCAACACAATCAAGCTGCTCGATTTCCTCCATCGCGGCAGCGAAGTTTTTCTCCGGTGCCTTGTGAGTTAGAATCACCACTGGCACCTGCTCGCCTGCGTTTTTTTCCTTTTGAATGATCGATGCGATGCTGATCAGGTTTTTCCCAAGCACATGCGCAACCTTCGCAATGACATCCGGCTGATCTTTGAGCGAAAGCCGCAAATAACAACGGATAGAAATATCGTTAGCCCCACGCACCGGCAGAGTTTTGTTTCTCAACAGCCATGCGCTGCCATCAGCTTTGCCCGACGCAGCCTCGATGATATCGCCGATCACTGCGCTGGCGGTGGGCAAGCGCCCCGCACCACGTCCGTAATAAAGTGTGCTACCGACCACATCGCCCTCGATGAACACCGCATTAAAAGCATCATGCACCGAGGCTAACAAATGACCATGCGGCACCAGCGATGGCTCGACTCGCATCTCGACCTCGCCATGGGTCTCGCGGATCACGGCGAGCAGTTTGATGCGATAGCCTAACTCACCTGCGTATTCGATTTCACGATGAGAAAGCCCACGGATTCCCTCGATGGTGAAAGCATCCATCGCGACCGGTGCGCCATATGCTAACGATGCGAGAACCACCGCTTTGTGCGCGGTATCGATCGCATCAATATCCAAATCCGGCGGAGTTTCGGCGTAACCGAGTTTTTGTGCATCTGCTAGAACCACATCGAAATCGAGCGACTCGCGTTCCATACGGGTGAGGATGTAGTTGCAGGTGCCGTTCAAGATTCCATAAATGCTTTTGATTTTGTTGCCCACCAATCCATCGCGCAACGCACGCAGCACCGGAATACCGCCGCCGACGCTGGCTTCAAAATACAAACCCGCTCCGCTCGCGACTGCCGCCTCAAACAACTCGCGGCCGGCTTCTGCTAACAGCGCTTTGTTCGCTGTGACCACTGGCTTGCCATTTTTCAGCGCACGCAAAACGAATTCTTTCGCCAGCTTGGTCCCGCCGATCATTTCAACGATGACGTCGATTTCTGGATCATCGATGACCGCGAGCGCGTCAGTTGTTAGCATTGATGGATCCACTTTCACTCCACGATCACTGGTGATGTCGAGATCGGCGATTTTTCCAATTTTTGGGAAAATGCCAGTGCGCTGAGCGATCAATTCACCATTGTTGATGATGCCTTCCACCACACCCGCGCCCACGGTGCCGAATCCAAGAATGCCAATTTTAATTTCCTTCATAAGATGTCCCGCTCGGGAGCGCCAACGTGAGTGCAAAGCCGGGCCGACTCAAGGGAAAAGCCACGCGGGTCATGGGGCACGCTTGCATCCGGCGGGATCGCAGCTAAACAAGTGGCCGCATGATTCGATTTTCCATTTTTGGCATTCCAGTGGAGGTGCAACCGTTTTTCTGGGTGCTATCCGCATTGTTAGGCGGTGCGCTTGGCGCAAATTCGCCGGAAACCATCTTCTCGGTGGTGCTGTTTATCCTCGCTGCATTCATCTCGATCCTGATCCATGAACTCGGCCACGCATTGACTGGCATCAAACTCGGTGGCGGCAGCGCCAACATCGTGCTCACCTCATTCGGCGGCCTCGCCTACAACCACGGCGGGCGTTTCAATCCGGCGCAACGATTCTGGATGGTTTTCGCCGGGCCGGGAGCGGGCTTTGCGTTTTTCATCGTGTTAGTCGCCGCGCTTTCTTTGTTCTTCGGCGGCGCAGATGTGATGAGCTTCACTTCATTCATCCTATTTGGCAAAGCACCGATCTTTGAATCCGCCGAACTGTTGATGTTTCTCCAAGCGAAACCCTTCATCTTCATTTTCCTCAAGCATTTGCTCTGGATCAACTTCTGGTGGGGAATCATCAATCTGCTGCCGATCATGCCTCTCGATGGCGGGCAAATCACCGAGATTTTTGTCAAACCCCAGCGCACAGTTTTCATCATCGGCATGGTGGCAGCGTGCATCATGGCAGCGCTCGGCTTGATCTGGCTCGGCTCGATCTACACCGCTGTGTTGTTTGCCTATCTCGCATGGACGAACTATCAGAACATGCAGGCCAGCGGCTGGCGCTAACACATTTCACCAAAACAACAATCGCAGGCCAGCGAGCACGGAAAACACCACGATCATCCACTCAAACGCCGCCTGCGGCACATGGCGGATCAGCCATTTCCCGCTAAATATTCCCAACACCACTGCGGGAAATAGCCGCGCATTTTCCAACAGACTATCTGGAGTGATCAATGCCAGACGCGCATTGAGCGGCACTTTGATTAGATTGATCAGCAGAAAAAACCGCGCACCGATGCCGATGAGTTCCATCTTCGGCACATTACGCGCCATCAGATAGAGCTGAATCACCGAGCCTGCGGCGTTGGCCAGCATCGTGGCAAATCCACCCAGCACCCCGGCACCCAGCCCAAATCCCCTTGATCGCACCCAACGATCAAAAACCTCCGGTTTCCACCTCCGCGAAACCTGCAAGGCGACCATCACCAAAACACAACCGCCGATCACCCGGCGCGCCGTCGCATCTTCGATCCATCCGAGCATCCACCAACCGATGCCCAGCCCAAACAATGCCGGAGCTAACAATTTCCACACTGGTCGCCACGAGCCATGTTTGATGAACGCCGGGTATGCCATCAGATCCGCCGCAATCAACAGCGGCAGCGCCAGACCCACCGATGCCTTCGGGCCATACAAATCTGCTAACAAAAAGACCGAGACCAACGAAATCCCGCTGAACCCGGATTTCGATAGACCGATGCAAAACGCCGCCAGCAGCGCCAACAAATAAAAGGACGTCATCCCGCCCCGAACCATCCGCAGTCACACTTGTGGCACAAGAAAAATCACCGCAACTCTCACAAGCTAGCCGCCACCGACTTCGCAGCATCCAGAAACGAAGGGAAATTCGGCCGCCATCCGGTGGCGCAGAGTTTTTGGTTGGAAACCCGTTTGTGAGTCCAACCGCGTTTGCGATTTGGGTCCCGCGGCCCGCTCGGCGGCAGCGGCAATGCAAAAAATTCTGCGAGATTTTCATAACACTCGAGTTGAGAAATCGGCGTGGAATCACAGACGTTGAAAATTTCCCCAGATACGCCAGAAGTTGCTAGATGATAGATCGCACGTGCCGCGTCGTCCCGGTGGATCTGATTGAGAAAACGCCGACCATCTTCTTCGATTACCGCGTCTCCAGTGAGGAATTTTTTCAAGATCACACTGCGACCGGGCCCGTAGATGCCCGCCAATCTCGCCGCGATCCCTCCTGCTTCTAACGTGATGCGTTCGGCCTCAAGCAACAAGCGCCCCGTCTCCCGCTCAGGCTCCGTCGGGCTTTCCTCGGTGACCACCGCACCATCCGTTTGCGCGTAAACCGAACTGCTAGAAGTGAACAACAACGGCACGCCGATAAAAATTTCTGTCAGATTCCGGCAACCATCGACATAAACTCGCTGATAGTCCCCCGCCCCACCGCGTCCGGATGCTGCACAATGGACCATGAAATCCGCTCTCGGCAATTGGCCGACCGACACCCGATCCCCAACATCACAAGCCAGCGAATCCGCCCCGCCTGAAAGCGAAACATTCACAATCTCCCATCCTCCCGCGCGGAAAATCCGTTCAATTTCCCGACCTAAATAACCATGACCGATCAACAACAGTTTTTTGTTAGCCTCACAGCACAAATCCGACATGCCACAAACCAAGCCCAAACTCCCATGCACGACAACTCCGAATCTCGAACCCTCTTTTCTGAAGCACCTTTTCCGCCCACAAAAATCTGAAAATTTCCCATTCCCATCCCCCTCCACAAAATCCTATCCTCTCGCCGAAGTAAAAAGTGCACTCACCAGATCACTCATAACCATGAAACTGCATTTTCCCAAAAAATTCCTGATTGACTCCCAATGGCCAAAATAGTTCATAAGAACATCATGAGACCGGTCGCCGTAGATCTATTTGCTGGAGCGGGCGGAATGTCACTCGGCTTCGAGCAGGCAGGTTTCGATATTGCCGCTGCCGTAGAAATCGATCCCATTCACGCTGGCATCCATCACTTCAACTTTCCGAATTGCACGGTCATTCCCCATTCCGTCAAAAACCTGACAGGACAAGACATCCGCAATCTAGCAAATATCAAGGGCAAGGTCCATGTCGTTTTCGGAGGTGCGCCTTGCCAAGGCTTTTCCATGATCGGCAAACGCGTGCTAGATGATCCACGGAACAGTTTAGTTAGCGATTTCGTTCGCATCGTTTCAGAGTTGGATGCGGATTATTTTGTCTTTGAAAATGTTAAAGGCCTCACTGTTGGGGCCCATCGCAAGTTTCTTGAAGAATTGATCGATACATTCGAAGCCCATGGATACTCGATTAGACTTCCTTGGTCAGTTCTTAACGCGGTTTCGTACGGAGTCCCTCAAGACCGCAAGCGCTTGTTTCTCCTCGGTGCCAAGAAGGGCCTGAAGCGCCCGCTCTATCCATCACCGACCACCAGCCGTGCAGGTCTCGACGCGGAAATCTCCCTTCCCTCAGGCCCTTCGTGTAAGGATGCTCTGGATGATTTGCCTGACGCGGATCGGTTCAAAACGCTCCTCAGCCACGATGAAGTACCCACCTCTGCGTGGGGCCGTGCCTCAGCTTATGCCATGGAGATGCGTTGCCAAAATCCGGATTCTTGGCACTTCGGCCATGTTCGCATTTGGAACTCCGAAATATTGAGTTCCAGCGGTCGTACCGATCATTCAGAAATTTCCCGGCTGCGTTTCTCCGAGACTAAAGCGGGTAGCGTTGAACCCATTTCTCGTTTTTTTAAACTGTCTCCCACAGGCGTATCCAACACCCTCAGAGCAGGCACTGATGCGGCACGCGGCGCATTCACAAGTCCGCGGCCGATTCATTATCAATACGCTCGATGTGTCACCGTCCGTGAAATGGCGCGACTTCATGGATTTCCTGACTGGTTTCGCTTTCATCGCACCAAATGGCATGGTGCGCGCCAGATAGGCAACGCGGTTCCCCCGCCATTGGCCCGTGCTGTGGCTTCATCGATCTTGACCGCTATGAATCTGACTCCGGTAAAATCCGATCTACGCATTGCGCTTGGAGACCCAGCTTTGCTCTCCATGGAAATGTCACATGCCGCAGCACATTGGGAAGTAGATTGCCCTATTCAAAAACGGGACCGTAAAAGCGGAGCAACAAAGCGCACCCAACTACAAACTGAAGCAGAGCGCCTCTCCCGCAACAGCGCATAACTCCCATGAATGAAAAACTCCCTAATCGATACCAAGCTCTAATTGCCAGAGTTTTTTCCGCCGCCTATCAAAACAACTCTCAAGTAGTGCCTTTCACTCGTGAAGAACTCGTCACGACAGCGGATACTCTTGGCATCAAGATGCCCAAAAATCCGGGAGACATACTCTATTCTTTTAGATACCGTAATCCTCTGCCTGATGAAATCCTCAAAACCCAACCTGAAGGAATGGAGTGGGTGATAGAAGGCACCGGACGTGCGAAATACGAATTCAAGCTTGTTCCTATCAACCGCATTGCCCCCAACCCGAATCTCATCACGATTAAGATCCCAGACGCCACGCCGGAAATCATCTCCTCCAATTCGCTCACAGACGAGCAGGCACTGCTCGCCAAGGTCCGTTACAACCGTCTCATCGACATCTTTCTCGGAATCACCACCTACTCATTACAAAATCATCTCCGCACCACCGTGAAGAGTCTCGGCCAAATTGAAATCGACGAAATCTACGTCGGAATCGATCACCTTGGCTGCCAATATGTTATTCCTGTCCAAGCGAAAGGCGGAAACGACCAACTCTCCACCGTGCAAGCAAAACAAGATATCGCCTGTTGTGCGGAAAAATTCCCAAATCTAGTCTGCCGTGCCATTTCAGCCCAATTCATGGATGATGCCCGCATCGCCATTTTTGAACTTTGTCTTGATGATCTTGGATCGGTCAAAACTGTGCAAGAACGTCACTATCGGCTCGTTTCAGCAGATCAAATCGCCTTGTCCGATCTTCATTCTTACCGCCACAGAACCTAACGACTAACTGAATATGTTTACCAGTTTGTCATTTCCCATTCCCATCCCCCTCCACAAAATCCTATCCTCTCGCCGTCATGTCCGTTGAAAACCTCAGAGCCGCCGTCCGTGATGTGGTCGATTTCCCAAAAACCGGGATCATCTTCAAAGATATCACGCCGATCCTCGCCGATGGCAAACTCTTCCAGCACGCCATCTCCAAACTTTGCGAAACCATCGGCAGCACGAAAGTCGATAAAATCGTCGGCATCGATGCCCGTGGTTTCATCTTCGCCGCCGCCGTGGCAGATCGACTCGGCGCGGGTTTCGTACCGATCCGCAAAAAAGGCAAACTGCCGTGGAAAACCCGCCAAACCGCCTACTCCCTCGAATATGGCGACTCCATCGTGGAAATCCACGAGGACGCTATCCACCCCGGCGAGTCAATTCTGCTAGTGGACGACCTACTCGCCACTGGCGGCACCGCTGCCGCCGCCGTGAAATTGCTAGATGAACTCGGCGCCAATCTCATCGGCATCTCGGTCCTCATCGAGCTGTCCTTTCTGAACGGACGAGCAAAGTTAGAACCACACCGAGTGAACTCGATCCTGAGCTACTAACACGTTCCATCTACATCCAGCAGCCTGCTACTGATAAGAAGTGAAACACTGACCATGTGGCTGGATGCGCTAAGATGCGATTCATGTTTACCCGCTCAGACGAAAAAATTTCCAATTGAGGCCGGACTTATCGACTTGCTTGAAACACCACACGAAATCTATCACACCACCAGTCGTCTAAAGCGTTGATCGCAAGAGTTTCACGCGCCGAGCTTAGGATCATAGTCTTTCGGGGCGCGGACGATTTTTTCGATGCTGTGTTTGGTCACGAGATTGCCGTTGCTGGAGCGCGACTTGATGCCAAATTCTGCGAAGTGGAGCTGGCGCGTTAGATTTTTCATGCGCAGGCCGGATTTAAGGTGAACAAGCAGCATTTGAGCTGAGCTTTCTTCGTTGGTTTTGTGGACGGCGAAATAAAGCACACGGCTGCCCGCGGTGCCTTTGGTGAGATCGTATTCCTTGTCGCGGGTGATGCCGCCCACGGTGAATCGCTTGGCGAGAATCGGCCCGTCGCGACCATCCCGATAGATCATCGAATAGATCAAATCTTCATCCTTGCGGAAAATGGCGACGCGTAGCGGACGTTGGCCGACGAAGCCTTTTTCTGCCACTTTCATCACTCGCATTTTCCCATCTTGGGTGAACGAAATCATATCGTCGATGGTGGAACATTTTTCGACGGGTTCGCCGTCTTTTTTCAAGCCGTATCCGGCGAAACCATTTTTCGCGTCCAGATAGAGTATCTCAGTAGCGGCCACGACTTGCATCCGGTCCACGCGCTCGAACGAAGCGATCTCGGTGCGGCGTTCACGGCCTTTGCTGTATTTTTTCCCGAGTTCCTCGAACCACTTGATGGTGTATTTAGTTAGGCCTCGGAGATTTTTTTCCGTTTCCTCGATCGATTTTTCGAGGCCTTTGATTTCTTCGTCGGCTTTGAAGGCATCAAACTTGGAAATGCGCTTGATTTTAATTTCGGTTAGTCGAACGAGGTCATCCTCGGTGACTTCACGTTTGAGGAGTTTTTTGTACGGTTTTAGGCCGTCGTCGATGGCTTTGAGCACGGCTTCCCAAGTTTCGCATTCTTCGATGTCGCGGTAGATGCGTTTTTCGATGAAGATCTTTTCCAACGAGCTGAAATGCCATTTTTCGGCAAGTTCGCTGAGTTTGATTTCGAGTTCTTGTTTGAGCAAATCGCGGGTTTGCTCGGTGGTGCGGCGGAGGATTTCGGACACGCCGAGAAACTGCGGTTTGCCATCTACAATGACGCAGGCGTTAGGGGAAATGGTTAGCTCGCAATCACTGAAGGCAAAAAGCGCATCACGGGTGGTCTCCGCGTCCGCACCGGGTGGCAGGTGGACGAGAATATCAGCGTTGGCTGCGGTGTTGTCCTCGATTTTGGCGATCTTGATTTTACTTTTGTCTGCGGCGGCAACAATCGATTCCATCAATGCGCCAGTCGTGGTGCCAAAGGGAATCTCGGTGATGCGCAGCAGGCCTTTTTTCTCGGTAGAAATCCGCGCCCGCACCCGGACTTTGCCGCCGCGCAGACCATCGCGATAATCCGAGGCGTCCATGATTCCACCGGTCGGAAAATCTGGCAGGAGCATGAAAGTTTCATTGCGCAGCACGGCGACACAGGCCTCGATGAGTTCGAGGAAATTGTGCGGCAGGACCTTGCAGGCGAGTCCCACGGCGATGCCTTCCACGCCCTGCGCGAGCAGCAGCGGGAATTTGACTGGCAGCGTGTCGGGCTCCTTGCGACGTCCGTCGTAACTCGGCAGCCACTTGGTCGTTTTCGGGTTAAAAACCACCTCGTTGGCGAACTTCGTCAAGCGCGCCTCGATGTAGCGCGGCGCGGCGGCACCGTCGCCAGTCAGGGTGTTTCCCCAGTTTCCCTGAGTGTCGATCAGCAGGTCTTTTTGACCGAGACCGACGATGGCTGCGCCGATCGATTGATCGCCGTGCGGGTGGTAATTCATCGTGTTTCCAACGATCCCGGCGACTTTGTTGTAGCGACCGTCGTCGAGTTCATCCATCGCGTGGAGAATCCGGCGCTGCACTGGCTTGAGGCCATCATAAAGGTGCGGCACCGCACGTTCGAGAATGACGTAGCTGGCGTAATCGAGGAAATAATCCGAATACATCGCGCCCAGCGAGGCATGTTGGTCGGGGTCGTGCGTCATCGTGGCCGGATGCTTAATGGTCCGGGAGCGGGCGTGCAAGCCCGAGCTTGTCGAAAGTGAAACACCGCGCTGGCATTCACTCGGCTAGCCGCAAGAAATCGTCGGTTTCTCATGGGGAAATTGACGTCGCAATGTTCACGGTCGGCTGATTCTGGAATGCTGCGCACTCAACTTTCTGGAGGACGAATACAAACAATTTTCTATCAGAGAACAGAAATTCTGGTGCAAAAGTGCAAAAACCGTCTCCGCCAGCGGTGAAGATTTCTCCGCGCTTGCCCGCGTTGGTGAATCATGCTTGCCTTCGCCCGTTATGAAAATTCTCGTCGCTTACTCGGGTGGTCTCGATACCTCTGTCCTGCTTCTTTGGCTCAAAGAAAAATACAATGCCGAAATCATCGCCTACTGCGCCGACGTCGGCCAAGGAGATGAACTTGATGGCCTCGAAGCCAAGGCACTATCGACTGGCGCATCGAAGTGTTTCATTGGCGATCTGAAAGAAGATTTCGCAGCGAATTACATTTTCCCGATGATCCAAGCGAACGCAATTTACGAAGGTCGCTATCTGCTAGGCACCTCGATTGCCCGCCCGTGCATCACCAAAGGCATGATGGACGTCGCTCTCGCAGAAGGTGCGGACGCCATCGCTCACGGTGCCACCGGCAAGGGCAATGACCAAGTGCGCTTCGAACTTTCCGCCGCCTCGCTCGCTCCTAACGTAAAATGCATCGCCCCGTGGCGCGACGCAGAATTTCGCAAACAATTTCCCGGTCGCACTGAAATGATCGCCTACGCGGAGGCTCACAACATTCCGATCAAGGCATCGATGAAAAAGCCTTACTCGATGGACCGCAACTTGCTCCACATATCCTTCGAGGCAGGCGCAATGGAAGATCCGTGGTATGACGCCACCACTTCGATAGACCGCGATATGTATGTTCTATCCATTTCACCGGAAGATGCGCCAGACCAAGCAGAATACATCGAAATCCTCTTCGAAAAAGGCAACGCGATCGGCCTTAAACACGAATCTCTCAGCAGTCTGCTAAGAGTGTTAGGCGATGTGAAATCGACTGGCGAAAAAGATGGCTACTCGCTCTTCACACCATACGGCATCATGCGCGTGCTCAATTTGCTTGGCGGTCGCAATGGCATCGGCCGCGTGGATATCGTGGAAAATCGCTTCGTCGGCATGAAATCGCGCGGCATTTATGAAACCCCAGGCGGCACGATTTTGTTAGCCGCTCACCGCGACCTCGAAACACTCGTGGTGGACCGCGAGTCGATGCACATCCGCGATTCACTCATTCCAAAATATGCACAACTCGTTTATAACGGTTTCTGGTTCGCCCCCGAGCGCGAGGCGATCCAAGCGTTAGTCACCGAGACGCAGAAAACCGTTAGCGGCGAAGTCCGCCTGAAGCTCTACAAAGGCAACGTCATGCAAGCCGGCCGCCGCTCGCCTCACAGCATGTATTCCGAAGCCGTCGCCACCATGGAAGGCGGCCAAGAAGAAGCATACAATCAAGACGACGCCACCGGCTTCATCGCCCTCAACGCCCTGCGCCTCAAAGCCAGCGCACGCCAAGCGAAGTGAGTCTGACAGAAATGTGTAGAGTTAGAAAAAAGCAGAATTGATATTGACAAAACAATGTTCGGCTAGATTCTAGCGTCCATGAATCTCACTAGAGCGATCATTGCGTATGGATGCCTATCGGTTTTGCACGCACACAGCCAGACCGCGCCAAGAATCACTCAGATCCTACCGAATCCCGGCATTGTGGGAGGTGTTTCTGTAGCGGATATGGACATGGATGGCGACCAAGACATCTTGGTCAGTCCTTACAATTACAACTTCCGTGAGCCGGTTCATTTCATGGTGATTGAAAACACGGGCAACCGGACTTTCTCGCCACCCCGCACCGGATTCCTCCCTTTCAACGTCAGGATTGAGGATGCCCCCATTCTAGGTGACTTCACTTCGAGTCCTGGGAAGGAGTGGTTCATCTGTCTGTGGGAGCCGAAAAACGAACGCTCGATCTACCGCGCTTATGCCGTTGACCCGGATGCCGATACGCCGCTCATTCCACTGGGGCCAGAAAGCGAATTTCTCATGCACGCAATTGATCTCGATGGCGACGGGACTTGGGAACTGCTGCAAGAACACCCCTCAGGCAATGGCATCAATATACTGAATCGTCAGCCAGACGGCAGTTACGGCCCGGTTTCCGGCACGGCCAGCTACCCAGAAGCGATGGCTCCCTCAAAGCCATACCGCATGATCGACTGCGATGCAGATGGCGCTCTCGACATGGTTTGGAGCTCGGGCAGAGACACTTTGCTCATTTTTAAACGCACCGGATCAAGGAGTTTTGCCGCCCCAATCGAGATCCGCACGCTGTCTTCCCTCGCTGCGGAAATGAACGACTTGAACGGCGACGGATTGCCGGACCTCCACGACAAGCGGGAACCACCGTCGATCTATTCTGAAGGCGACCCCAACACTTTTTCATGGAGAATCAATCAAGGCGGCCTTTCATGGGGTCCACGCCAAAGCATCAATCTCCTAACAGACAATAAAGCTGTGCTCGCGCGCGTCATTCCGGCCCAAGGATTGAATGCTACTCTGATCTACACGCAGACTGGCGAAACCGAATCCACCGTCTCAAAGTTGCAATTTGCGCCACAGGAAATCCTTTCTACCCGCACCATTCCTGCGTTTCTACCTAATCCGAAGGCAAAGAATAAGGCGATCAATACTCTAGCCGATTTCGACGGCGATGGGCGTGAGGACGCCTTGTGCGAAACTTTTCAGGAAGTGGCGGAAAATACCCGGTTTACTCGCCTATCGATCTCATGGGGAACTGCTAGCGGATTCGCCGCGCCTGTTCCCATACACGCAGCAGCACAAACTGCAGGCCACGTACTCATGGGAGACTGGGATCAGGACTACGATCAGGATGTGATCATCGGACCCGATGCCGATGGCACGCCACACATGCTGTTGAATGATGGGGCCGGCAACTTCCCCCAAAGTCGCCCTCTCACCGAACTCGCTCCTCCCGCAGGCAGCCCAGTAGGCACGACGATCCATCAAATGGAAAGCGCCGATGTCAATCGCGATGGACTAACAGACCTTGTCATATCTTATCAGGCGAAACTTAGCTTTCTCACCTCTTCAGTGGTCGTAGTGGCCCGTGCAAAAGCGGATGGATCATTCTATCCGCCAGTGTTGCCAGCGGGCGCATTTGATTTTTTTAAACCTGATTTGCAACCATTTACCCAATTTATTGACTTTGATGGTGACGGCGATGTCGATTTGATCGGAATGAACGAATGGAGGGAAAATATCAGCGGCAATTTCTCACAAGAGAGCCATCCACTAATTGCAGGTGATTTATTCTCAGGTGGCGCTGGTATCCCCATGGCCTCTGCCGTTCCGCACGCAGGAGATCTCGACGGAGATGGCGCTCCTGAATTTATTAACGGCACATACACCTACCAATCGTCAGAAAATTTCCAAGTGCTAGGTCGATTCATCTCGATGGCTGTCGGATTCAATGATGGCAGTGGTGGTTTGATTTCAATGGATGAAATCCCAGCAACTCTCTCCGCAGCTGACTTCAACGGCCATCTAACAATTTTGGGTCTTGTGAGAATCGCCGATCTGAATGGCGACAACCTCGCGGACCTTTGCACTTTGGAGATTGTCGGCATCGGTTCTGGGGGTATTCCTATTAGCGCTTGGTTCTGGAGACGCAATCCGGGCGCAGGCTCGCGCACACCTCACAACTGGCTGAAGCTGAGGCTTTTCAGCGAAACTTGGTCATACAACCCTAGCAAACATCCATTTCCAAACACTCCCGTGCCGACGCTAGACTTTGATGGAGACGGCCGACTTGAGTGGGTGTCTCCCTCTGGGTATCTCCGTCCAAGCCCCGCAGGTCCGGTGATTTCCACAGGCTATGATTTCGATGGCGACACAGAAATTACCAGAAGCGGAATCTATCAAGGCGCGGCCGATTTCGATAGTGATGGTGATGCGGATTTTCTCATCGAGAGTTCAGTGCGCGGCGCGTTGTTTCTCATGCGCAATCTCACCGTGGACGAACGCTGTCCGATCACCATTGCTCTCATCGATCAAGGCGTGTTAGGCGGATTTGCCGGCCCCGACGCCGATGCGGATCACGATGGTCGCAGCAATTTCATCGAACTGATGGAAGGCACCAATCCGACGCTGTCCGATGCCGCCAATCTTCAACGTTTCCTGGTTCGATTGACGGCGAACGGCGCATCTTTTGACCGTCGCACCGACGCTAGCACGTTCGGCATGAAATATCAGCTTGAGTCATCGATTGATCTCCGCCACTGGGCACCAGTGCCAGAGACGAACGCGGTGATTCAATCGCTTGCCGCGCCATGGCAACGGATCACCTTACCCGCCGCTGGCAAGGCCACACGCGTGTTTTACCGATTGACGGTGAAAACCGCAGGGAAATGAACGGCATTTTCCAATCACAGAAATTTCACGCCGCCAGATGGTGCGAATAATGCCAGCAGCTTTATGAGAGGTTTTCCACGTGATCTTTTTGCTGATCAGCACGAGATCTCTGACAAATCAAGACACAATTTCTGTTAGTCGCTCGCCGCGATTTTGAAATACTCTCAGAACTCATCAAACGAACTCGTTATTGACGAAGTTGCGAGCAAGTTCAATTCCCTGAATTTTCAAAAGATTTTTTGCTCAATATGATGGAATTTTAATAAGGAATGCAGGAATGCAGGAACAGAGCTTACTGCAAATCTCCTTCCTGCCTTCCTGCCTTCCTGCCTTCCTTATTTTACTCATCTGAGGCCGACTCATATCATAGAAGCCGCAAATCGTTCACTGCGGTTTTCACGCTGCTGCATCAAGACGTCTATAATGAGTGATCGTTTGCTCCCTCGACTTTCTTATTTTATGTTTTGAAACGGGTAGAAAAGGTGGGAATACACCCTATAGAGCTCGATCCTTGAATGACGCAAGGTAAAATTCGCTGATGGGACTGCAACCAAACAAAACTGCACACTGTTAGTTTACAGCAAGACATTCAAGACACCTACTATTATGAAAAGACGCACCCTTGTTCTTACAACCAAGCAACTCCGTTCAAATTCCTCAACACCCAGCGTAAAAACATCACGGCGTAATAAATCACATGTGTGGCCGATTGCTGTGGCAATGGCGGGCCTTGGCCTGATTGTATTTTCAAACACTACCCACGGCCAAGCGGTATCTCTAGGAGAAGCTGGAAATTTCACAATCGTAAGTTCGCAGGGAGTGACCAATACCGGACCAACGATTATCAATGGAAATATCGCCCTCAGCCCTCTCACCACCATCACCGGCTTCGACATCTCAGTCCCCGCTGGCCCGGGAGTCATCAATGGCAACGTGCATTACAATGACAGTGTCGCCCAGCTTGCTCAGAGCGATGCTCTAACCGCTTACAATACGCTCGCGGGTCTGGCGTATTTGCCAGCGAATAACCTGACTGGAATGGATCTGGGAGGAAAGACGCTCGCGCCGGGAGTTTATCACTTTGACACCTCCGCCGGCTTAACCGGAAATCTAACACTCGCCACAATGGCCGATCCCAATGCAGTGTTTGTGTTCCAAATCGGCAGCACATTGACCACGGCGACAGGATCTTCACTGATCGTAACGGGTGCAGGTGCCGGCATCACTCCGAATATCTTTTGGCAAGTTGGCAGTTCTGCTACGCTCAACACTGGTACGATGTTCAGTGGTAACATTCTTGCTCTAGCAAGCGTCAGCATGGGAACGGGTTCTGGACTTTCGTTAGGCAGAGCGCTCGCTCTAAACGGCGCCGTGACCCTACTCAGCAATTCGATCTCCGCGCCAAATCTAGTTCTAGCAGCTCCGGGTCGTTATTGGAACGGTTCGGCCAGCAATCTATGGTCTGGAACCAATTGGTCCACCACCGCAGCTGGTCTCGATCAAGTCAATCTAGGTGCCAATGTAGATGTTGTTTTTTCCGTCAATCCCACACCGATCAACCAGAACACCATCCTCGATACGAATGTGACGATCTCAAGCCTAACCGTGAACGATTCCGCAGCAGTGACCATTGGGGGCACCAATAAACTCACCATCTCCGCGACAGGTCTCGTCACTGGCATCAACATCAACAACGGGGCCGGACTGGTGAAAATTAGCAGCAACCTTGAGCTAGGCTATTTGTCACAGGTTATTGACGTGAACAATGCCAGTGGGATGTTAGTAAGTGGAGTGATCAGTGGTTCAAACGGACTTACCAAAGCTGGCACTGGACTTCTAACATTGACTGCTACCGAAGCCTACACTGGTGCCACTGTAATTTCCGATGGCACACTGCAACTTGGCAACGGCGTCACTACTGGGGCTTCTATTGCATCGTCAAATTCAGTCCTTATCGCCGAGGATGGCACTCTTGTACTCAACCTTGCAGACGGAGAAACCTTCAGCAACAGCGTCACCGACAACGGCCAAATTCAATGGGTCTCGCAAGGGACCAACATTCAAGCTCCCACCAGTGTCTTTAGCGGCACCGGAAGCATGTTAGTCACTGCGCCGGAAACCACTGTGTTGTTAGGAAACAACACCTTCAGCGGCGGCACCACCATTGATACTCCGGGAGAAGTGCTGGTTGGTAACCTCAGTGCTAACACCTCATCTCCATTCGGATCCGGAGTCCTAACAATTAATAATGGCGCCATCGATACCTACAATTCCCAGTTGCTAGAAATTGATGTGGGCGGCTATGACCAAAGCGGTGGCGAGATCGCCATGCACCTTCAAGGCACCACACTTGGAAGTTATACGCGATATGATGTGGCCGGAACTGCCAATCTCACTGGCGGGACGGTGTTTGTATATGATTTGAGTGGAAATTACGTGCCCCACGGCGGGGACACGCAGAATATCATCCGCACCACTGGTGGCCTAGATGGTGAGTTTGCCTCAAACTATCCAGAATCCCACTTTTACAATGAAGCATTTGATGTTGATTTCTTCTATCATCAAGGCGACACCTTGCTCTATCCAACCATCACTTATGATCCAGATAATGCCTACGTCACATGGGTTCAGGATTCATTTAGATCGATTCCCGGATTGACTCCCAATCAAGACGCAGTGGGCGGAGGACTCGACGGCTACACCGAACAAAACGCGGGATTGCCTGATGGAGTGATCACATATCTCAATGGCCAGAACATCAACGACCTGCAAAATATGTATGATCTAATCGCACCCGATGAACTCACTGCGATCTTCCAAATGGGATTCACAGCGGCTGAAGTTCAAAATGCTAACATTCAACGTCATTTGGAAAGAGTTCGCAATGGCTCGGCTGCGCCGACCCAATCCACCCGTAGAACTACGGATAGCAAAGGTGGCATGGTCGAGGAAAACATCATGATCCCAGATAGCAATCGTTGGAGTGTATTTATTGAGGGAACTGGTGGCTCCTTTAGTGTGGACGATAGCAGCAACGCTAACGGTTACGACTTTGACACCATGGGTGCAACGATAGGTGCCGACAAACGCATCAGCGAAAACTTCGCCGTGGGCATCATGGGTTCATACGGACAATCGGATGCGAGTCTCGTCAATGGCGGTAGCATCGATGCTGAAAGTTACAAAGGCGCGATTTATGCAACAGCGTTCAAGGATGGATTCTATGTCGATGCTCTGTTAGGTGCTGGATACAATTCATATGATACCAAGCGTTCCTCACTTCTAGGATATGCCGAAGGCAGCCCAGAAGGATGGGAGCTCGATACCATGATCAACACCGGATATGATTTCCGTCAGGGTAACTGGACCTTCAGTCCTACCGCCTCAATCGCTTACACCCGCGTAAACTTAGACAGTTTCACCGAGACAGGCTCGTTGACCCCATTGAGCTATCCCTCGCAACACCAAGACTCACTGCGCACGGAACTCGGCGCGAGAATCGCTTACACCGCAGTGTTAGGCGGAATGACGATCACACCACAAGTGAGAATCGCATGGCAGCATGAATTCCTTGATAGCACCCAATCGATGGATTCGCGCTTTATCGGTGGAAGTGGCCCGACATTTACCGTGGACGGCCCACACATGGACCGGGACCGTGCCGTGATGAGCGCTGGCATTAGCGCACAGATCACCCCAACCGTCTGCGTGTATGGATTCTATGATGGCCATATCGGCGGCTCGGATTACAGTTCGAATCAGGTATCTGCCGGAGTGAAGATTGATTTCTAAATAACAGTCGATCATTTTTGATTCAACCAACGCCCCGCCGACTATCGGTGGGGCGTTGTCTTTTTTGGTAGATGTATTCAGTTCTGATCGACTCATTGCTCTTGCGGCAAGGAAAAATCTGCATCTTGGAAAATGTCTTGGGTAGCGTTTTTGGTAAAGGAATTCTCTGCATAAGATGCAGCAGATAGACCTTTTTCTAAAACTAAGCCAGGGCCGTAATTCTGGGTCGCCTGATTTGCCGTGACGCGGAGATTCGCCGCAGCTTTGCAAATCACCAAGCCACCTAACAAATTAGAACGTGCTGTGTTGCCAGTAATTTTCCCGCTAGCCGCGCTGTTCAAAACCAGCCCGAACTCACGGTTTGCGTTGAGCTGATTGCCCTCAATCGTCGCGGAGGCGGCACCGTTATCGCAGTGTATGCCATTACGGCTGTTGCCTTCGCAACGATTATTAGTTAGAAAAACGGACGCGCCCTGCCATGACTCGATGCCGTGTTCGAAGTTGTTAAGACACTCCGAATCGCGGATTTCCAATGAACTCCCCTTACCGATTGCTGCGGCTCCGTTCCAGCCGTTATCATTGAAATGGCAACGATTGGCGGAAACCACACCACCCTCTATCACCGCAAGGCCGTGGCCGCTTGCATCACGGAAATGGCAATCGATAAAGTCTGCATTTCCACCACGAACCAGCGCAGCGGAAAAGCGATCTGCGCCCACTGCTTGGAATGAATCATGACGGAATGAAATGCCGCTGATACGCACTTTTTTGGCTTGCGGAGCGATGGTGATTGCGCAGCCATCATCGGCGGCACTTTCGACTAGCGTCTTGTTTGAGCCTGCGCCCTGAAGCTCTAACGAAACAGAAATCACCAGCGGACCTCTCCACGTTTTTTCCGCTAGAACGATGCGGTCATTTTCACGCGCGGCGGCGAGCGCGGCGGCTGGTGTCGCGTAGTCGTCCGGCACTCTGAGTGTGCGGGTGTAGGATGACATTTTTTCGAGATGCGCGCGAATCTCCTGATTGTCTGGAGCGAGCAAAGCGGCTTCGCGCAACCAAGCGAGTGCCTCATGGTCGAACTGGCCCTGATCCCGTGAGATAGCTTTTTCTAGGAGTTCTCTGGCTTTGGATTGATCAGCATTGAATTTCTCTAACGCGTCGGTAGCATCTGCTAGAATCATTGTGGCATCGGGATCATCTTTGCGACTTAGCAAAATTCTGCGGGCAGAAGTGATGGCGGCTTGCCATTGACGTGCATTGAGTTGTCTGCGCGCCGCAGCGATGGCTGCCTCGCGCGATTGACCTGCACGGGCAACGGAGATTTTGCGTTGAACAACCCCGGCTTCAGTTTCATAAGGAAATTTTTCGATGACTTTTTGAATTGCCGCCTCCGCTTCGTCGATACGATCTGCCTCAAGTTCAGCGATCGCTTGACCTGTCCAATAGCCGACGAATTGGTTTTGTTCATCGTCCATGCCTGACTCGATGCTGCGGCGACCCAGCACGGCGAGATCCGAGCCAGGGACGAGTGTTTCGATTTCGGCGAAAGATCTAGCAGCTTCTTGCCAGCGGCGGTTTTCAACATACCTGAAGCCTTCACTTTCTAAAAATGTCACGCGCTCTTGGATTCTCAACCGTTTGTCTTCTTCGTTATTGAAAAACAACCAAACGACACCAGTCTCACCAGTTAGAAAAACAACTAACCAGAGCAACCAAGCCATCACTCGCCTGCCTCGCCGCGGGGCGGGTGTTTCATGGGCGACTTGTCCAATAGGAGTCAGTCCATCCGGCGTTTCAAGTTTTTCGGATTCGAGAAAAATTTCCGGCAGCATGGCACGTGCGGCGAGTCCAATTGTCTCAAGATATTCTCTAACGGCGGCAAGGGCGCGATCAAACTCGACAAGACCTTCCTGATATCGATCACCCAGGGTTTCGTTAGGCGCATTCCTAACCATTTCTGCAATCTTCTCTCGCGCGAGTCTGAACTCGGCGAGGTGCGGACGCGGGTCTTCATCTGGACCCAATCCAAGAATTTTACGAGCTTCGGTGAGCGTCATGGGAGGAAAAGAAATCCGGTTTTAACCAATGAATTTTTGGACAATCGGCATCCTGCGGCCGATGCCGAAGGCTTTGGATGTGACACGCAGACCGGGCGCTGCCTGATGGCGTTTCCACTCGTTGAGATCCACGCGACGCTGGATCCAGCGCACGGTGGATTCCTCGAATCCACGGGAAATAATCTCATCGGGTGAGAGGTGGTGCTCGACGTAGAGTTCGAGAATGCGGTCGAGAATCTCGTAGGGCGGCAGTGTGTCTTGGTCTTTTTGATCGGGCCTGAGCTCGGCACTGGGCGGCTTATCGATGGTATTCCAAGGAATGATTTCGCGGTCGCGGTTGATCCAGCGGGCGACTTCATAGACGCGCACTTTTGGGAGATCCGAGATCACCGCGAGTCCGCCGCACATGTCGCCGTAAATCGTGCAGTAACCGACAGCGAGTTCGCTCTTGTTACCGGTGGTTAGAAGCAAGTGATTTTCCTTGTTGGAGAGCGCCATGAGCATCAATCCGCGGATGCGAGCTTGCATGTTTTCCTCGGTGACATCCTCAGATTTTCCAGCAAAAATCGGCTGCATCGTCGCCTTGATCGCCTCGAAAGCCGAAGCGATAGAAACTTCGTCACAGTGAATGCCAAGATTTCTAGCAAGAGTGAACGAGTCTTCCACACTGCCACGCGACGAATACGGACTGGGCATCGTTAGACCATGGACATTCTGCGGGCCGAGTGCGTCTGCGGCGATCACTGCGGTGAGTGCGGAGTCGATGCCGCCGCTGAGTCCGAGGCAGACGCTGGAGAAACCGCATTTGGTGACATAATCGCGCACACCGATGACCAAGGCTTGATAGAGCTGAGATGACTCACAATTTTCTAGCAGAGCATCGTCTTTCACAGGCAGGAATGGATCGACCACTTGGCAGGTTTCCACGAAGCCCGGCAGTTGGGATGAAATCCGGCCATTGGCGGCTGCGACGAGTGAATGACCATCGAAAACGAGTTGGTCGTTAGCGCCGATGGTGTTGCAGTAAACGACTGGAACTTTCACGCGGTGAGCGATGCCGGCGATCATCGCGCGGCGCAGCACGGGTTTTCCCAAATGGAATGGCGAGGCGCTGAGGTTAAACAAAATGTCGATGCCCTTGGCGGCGAGTTCATCCACCGGATCGCGATCATAGAACGGGCGTTGCAGGTAATCCTCCGTCCAAATGTCTTCACAGATTGTTAGACCAATGCGGATGCCGTTCCAATGGATCGGCTCGCAGGACTCACCGGGTTCGAAGTAGCGGCGCTCGTCGAACACATCGTAGGTGGGCAGCAGGGTTTTCCAAACGCGGTGTTTGATTTTCCCATTCTCTAACCATGCCACCGCATTGCGGAACGGTTTCCCGGGATGCGTCGGATGGTTGTGATCCACATAACCGACTAACAAAGGCACGGCACGCGACTCGGCGGAAAGATAATCGAGCGCTTGCAGACACTTCGGCACGAATTGAGATTTGAAAACCAGATCGCGCGGCGGATAGCCGACCAGCGAGAGTTCTGGCGTGATGACGATGTCAGCACCGGCATCGAGGCATTCGCGGTATGCCGCGAGAATGCGTTTGGCGTTGCCGGGGAAATCACCGACGACCGGGTTAATTTGGGCAATGCCGATTTTCATAGTGCGCACAAAGAAAACACCGGAGAGTTCCAGACGCGAAAGAAAAAACCGGATTTTTTGCGGACAAAATGAGAATCACAGCCGAGAAGATGAGCTTGCGCGGCCAGAAAAACCTCAGCAAACTGACATTCTTATGAGCGACTCAGCACCTTGGATCACCTATCGCCCCGAACTCAAAGTCTTGGACTGCACGATTCGCGACGGCGGCCTCATCAACAATTCCCAGTTCACCGATGAGCAAGTGCGCGCGGTTTACCAAACGTGCATCGCGGCGGGCATCGACTACATGGAGATCGGCTACAAGAATGCGCCCGCACAATTTCCCAAGAGCAAATACGGAGCGTGGCGTCACTGCGAAGAAGAGGACATGCGCCGGGTGGTGGGCGATCACACTTTCGAGGCGACTGGCCTGAAACTCGCAGCGATGGCGGACGCGGGTGACAAGTGCGATTGGAAACACCAAATCATCTCGGCCAAGGACAGCGTGTTAGATGTGATCCGCGTGGCCTGTTATGTCCATCAGATTTCTGAAGCCGTGGAAATGATCGAGCACTGCAATGCGCTCGGCTATGAAACCACGCTCAATATCATGGCCATCTCGGTGGTTTCTGACGCGGAAATTGATCAAGCGTTAGAAATCGGTGCCAAGTCGTCTGCCGGAACCATCGTGGTGGTGGACAGTTATGGAAATCTTTTCCGCGAGCAAATCGACCACCTCGTGCGCAAATACACCAAAGCCGTCGAAGGCACCGGCAAACACATTGGCATGCACGCGCACAATAATATGCAGCTCGCATTTGCCAACACCGTGGAGGCGATTATCCTCGGTGCTAACCGAGTGGACGCCACCATGTTAGGACTCGGTCGGGGCGCAGGCAATTGCCCGATGGAAATTCTGCTAGGTTTTCTGCGCAACCCGAAATTCAAACTGCGCCCGGTCATCGAGACGATCCAGAAGACGATTCTGCCGATGAAATCGCAGTTCGATTGGGGTCCATCGATCCCATACAACCTAACTGGCCAGATGAATCTGCATCCACGCAGCGCAATGGCTTGGCGCGAAGGCGACGCTCCGGATGACTATCTATCGTTCTATGACCAGATCATCACTGAGATCTAATATTTTTGTTAGGACCTAAGTTTCTCGTCGGTGACAGTGATGTTGCATGATTGAAGTTGGCTGGATGGCTCCCTTTCTCCATCAAGATTTGGGCTTTGCATGATCCATGGATTCCCATAAGCATGCCCTCGACATGAGCCAAATCGTTCTTCTTTTTTCCGGACAAGGCGCCCAGAAAGTGGGCATGGGTAAAGATTTTGTGGATTCATCCGCGACCGCCAAGGAAATGGCAGCCAAGGCCGATCAAGCGCTCGGTTTTTCCATCTCGGAAATCATGTTTGAAGGGCCGGAAGAAGAACTCACGAAAACCTCGCGTTGCCAACCCGCGTTATATCTTCATGGCTTGATGGCACTCGCGCTAATTTCCGAACGACTGCCGAATCTAACTCCCATTGCCGCTGCTGGTCTCTCGTTAGGAGAATTCACCGCCCACGCTGCGGCTGGCACATTTTCATTTGAAGAAGGCCTGCGCATCGTTGGCAAACGCGGCGCATTCATGGAAGAAGCTTGCCTCGCTACCGAGGGCGCGATGGCCGCACTGATCGGCGGTGAAGAAGAACAAGTGCGCGCCCTCGCCACGGCTGCGGATGTGGATGTCGCCAATCTCAACGCGCCCGGCCAAATCGTGATTTCCGGCAGCTCCGCCAACATCGATACCGCCGTGGCAAGAGCCAAAGAATTCGGCATTCGCCGTGCGATCAAGCTCAACGTCGCCGGGGCCTATCACTCGCGGCTGATGCAAAGCGCTCAAGATCAACTGGCGCTCGAACTCGCCGCTCTGACGCTCAAAACGCCAACCATCCCAGTGGTCTGCAACTACGCCGCCAATGTGGTTTCCGAAGCCGCAGAAATCCGCTCGATGCTCGAAAAACAAGTCACCGGATCGGTTCGCTGGACCGCTTCTATCCAGGCGCTCATCGCCATGGGACACACCCATTTCCTCGAACTCGGTCCTAGCAAAATCATCGCCGGACTCGTCGCCAAAATCGACAAAGATGCAGTGGTCCACTCGGTTGAAGATCTAACCAGTCTAGAAGTCGCTGTCACCGCCTTGTCTTGAATTGTGGTTTGTGAAAAAAAATCACCGATCTGAAAAAAAGGTGTTGCGCAGGCACGGGCTGCCCCATAGCGTCCGCGCCACCCGAACGGGATGGAGCGGTAGCTCAGTTGGTTAGAGCGCCAGCCTGTCACGTTGGAGGTCGCGGGTTCGAGCCCCGTCCGCTCCGCCATCCCCGTTCGTGAAACTAACCCCGCCCTCATCGGCGGGGTTTTTTTGCAAACGTGTCAGCGATTTCAACTGCGTGACTTGATACCCATCAACCGGATATCTGAGTTTAGCCTTTTGCTGCTGCCATCCACCCCGTAACATCACGCCCATGCTTACTGTCGCTATCGTCGGACGTCCAAACGTCGGCAAATCCGCCCTCTTCAATCGCCTCGCTGGCCGGAAAATCGCGATTGTCCACGATCAACCGGGCGTCACTCGCGACCGCATTTCCGCACCCTCAAAAGCCACCCAAATCGCTTGCACTCTCGTCGATACCGGCGGCATCGGCGGCAATATCGACGATGGCTTCGACGCCCAAGTCACCATCGAAGCCGACATCGCGATGGAAACTGCGGATTTGATCCTGTTCGTAGTAGATGCCCATGACGGCCTCACGCCAGTGGATCAAGGCCTCGCCCAAAAACTCCGCAAAGCCAAACCGCCCGTCATGTTAGTGATGAATAAAGTGGACGATCCAAAACACGAAAACGCGTCCGATGACTTCGCACGCCTCGGTTTCAAGTCGATCCACTTCGTTTCCGCCGAACACGGCCGGAATTTCGGACGCCTGTGCGATAAAATCGACGAAATTCTCGCCCCCTTGGTGCAGGAGATCGAAGCTGACGCCGAAGTCGCCGAAACCGTAGGCATCAAGCTAGCCATCGTCGGCAAACCGAATGCCGGCAAGTCATCGCTGGTCAATGCAATCCTTAAAGACGAACGCACCATCGTTTCCAAAATCGCCGGCACCACCCGGGATGCGATCGACCTCCCCTACTCTTTCCAAGGCGAAAAATTCACTCTAATTGACACCGCTGGCCTGCGCCCGCGTGGCAAGCGCGACAACTCGGTGGAAGTGTTTTCCGCCATGCGCACCGAAAAAGCCATCCGCCGTTCCGACCTCTGCGTGTTAGTCATCGACCTCGAAGCCGGCATCACCTCGATGGATCGCAAGATCGCCCAAACCATCCTCGAGGAGAAAAAACCCTGCCTCATCGTGTTGAATAAATTCGATCTCTTTCACCCCGGAGCCAACCGCACCGCACGTTTAGAAGAAGCCACCGCCCACGTTCGCAAGGAGTTGTTTTTCCTCCACTACGCACCCTTCGTCGCCTGCTCCGCTAAGACTGGCGGCTCAGTGGAACACGTCATCAAGGAATCGCTCAAAATCCGCAAGGGCGCCCAAAACATCCCCGGCACCGGCCAGCTCAATCGCATCATCCAAGCCGCCATCGAAGACACCCCGCCACCCATCGACGGCAAACTCAAAAAACGCCTCAAGCTCTTCTACGCCACCGCCGCGACCAACGAAAAATACAGCGTCATCCCGGTGCCCACCATCGTGCTCTTCGTCAACGACAAGCGCCTAATGGCTACCAGCTACGAGGCCTATCTAACCAATCGTTTCCGCGCTGCTCATCCGGCTCCCGGCATCCCAATCGTCTTCTCAGTCCGCTCCAGAACCCGCAAGGAATGGGAGCCCAGACAAAAATTTCAAGGCCACTAACTGAAAATAACACTCAGAGATCGCCAAGGTCCTCGTTGGCTTCCAAACGCACACTCATCTATCGAAATTCACCGCACCACAAAGCACGTCCTGATTGACGATTGATGAGTGACGATTGTTGATTTTGATTTTGAAGATCCGAGGTGTGAAAAATAAACAAACTTTGGTTTGAAGGCTCGGAGCGAGCCATCAGGGCCACGTGGCGCGGGTGGCCCGCCCCATAAGCGCTAACTTAGGACGGTAAGGCCCGGCATAGTGGCTCTTGATTAC
>ENA-OFCF01000206-OFCF01000206.1-metagenomes-genome-assembly--contig:-NODE-206-length-28862-cov-4.034887_pt1 | contig 28862 bp, 28 predicted proteins | sample MGYA00153387_OFCF01 | MGnify analysis MGYA00153387 | reverse complement strand
GTCGTGTGAATGATTTCATATCAAAGTACCAGGACGATGAGGAAAGCTCTTTTGAATCCCTTGCCCATGTCATTGGACTAGGACCTGGATTGACACCTTCAGGGGATGACTTTCTTTCGGGGCTCCTCAGCCTGCTCTGGTATCTTGATGAGGAGGATGAGGTAAGTCACTTCAAAGGTGCTCTCCTACGAAGAATGCGCCTAAGAGTCCACGAAACGACGCCCGTCTCCATGGCATTCCTAACAGCTGCCATGAATGGGGAGTTTACTGAAAGGGTCCTGGACCTTTATCGGGTCATGGGGAGCAGCAAATTTGAGGAATCCAAAGAGATCCTCAGGGAAATCTCCAGACAAGGACACAGTTCAGGTACAGATACATTGGCCGGAATACTTTTTGGAATGATTGTTGTTCGCAAGAGGGAATATGAAGAATAAGGAGAAGACGATGATAAGAAAAACAATTATCAAGGAGAATGTATATTATGATTCCGTGACACTCATGCTCATATCGAGTCGCGTTACAGGAATAAGCGGAGTTCAGAATGCCGCGGTGATGATGGGAACAAACCAGAACAAGGATCTCATGCTGGATTCAGGTCTCATCACCGAGGAAGATGCACAGAGGATCACACCAAACCATATGGTCATCGGAATACTTGCCGATAATGAGCACACGATTGAAGAGGTGCTTCACGGAATCAATGATGAGATGACGAAAAAGAACACTTCAAAATCAGATGGGGCCAAGCGGGTAAAGACGCAGGAAGCAGCCATCAAAGCTCAGCCTGACAGTAATTTTGCCATCATATCCATCCCGGGAAGATTTGCAAAACGGGAAGTCCTGAAGGCGATTGAAAACAACATCCATGTTCTTCTCTTCTCGGACAATGTGAGCATAGAGGATGAGATCGAACTCAAGGAAAAAGCGTTGGAAAAAGGACTGCTTATGATGGGACCAGATTGTGGAACCGCAATCATCAATGGAGTGTCCCTTGGTTTTGCCAATGTGGTTAGCCAGGGAAGCATAGGAATCGTCGCTGCGGCAGGTACCGGACTTCAGGAAGTATCCGCAATCATAGACAGGAAAGGGGAAGGTATTTCCCAGGCCATCGGAACCGGAGGACGAGACATCAAGGAAGCTGTTGGTGGGAAAATGATGCTGGCGGGTATTGAAGCACTAAAGGAAGACTCAGACACAAAAGTGATCCTTATTGTTTCTAAACCAGCATCACCGGGTGTTACCGAGAAAATCTATGAATCCCTGAGAGGTACGACAAAGCCAAAAGTGATGTGTATCCTGGGCGGAGAAGCCCAGCAGATCAAGGCAAACGGATTCTACTTCACCGAGACTTTGGAGGATGCAGGAACAGTGGCAGCTGAACTTGTCAAGGGCAAGGAGCCGACGATGACTTATTTTAGCGAGACTAAAGAAATCATCAGCAAACATGTCCATAAGGAAATGGCTAAGCTAAAACCAGAACAAAAGTATCTCAGAGGTCTTTATGGTGGCGGAACCCTGACTTATGAGACACTCCTCATCATCCGTGATATCCTCGGGGATGCTTACTCGAACACCCCCTTCAAAAAGGAACTTCTTCTTCCAGATGTCAAAGAGAGCATTGGACATACGATCCTTGACATGGGGGATGATTATTTTACCAACGGAAGACCCCACCCCATGATAGACACAAGATTAAGGACTGAAAGGATCAAAGAAGAAGCTTCAAAAAGTGAAACTGCTGTGATTCTACTTGACTGTGTCATTGGGTATGGTGCGCATAGCGATCCAGCGGCATCTCTTGCCAAGACCATCAATGAGGTGAAGGAGACGATTTTGAAAGATGGAAGACAGATTGTTTTTGTAGCATCCATCTGTGGAACCGAGAAGGACCCGCAAGTAAGAAGCGAGCAGGAGAAAAAATTGCGCGAAGCCGGAGTCATTGTCATGAAAAGCAATGCACAGGCGGCAAGAATGGCTGCCATCATTACTGAAAGAGGCAAATCCCTTGATAATCTTAGCTGGGAGGTGAATTGATTGACTGGAGTAGGAAGCATATTCAACAAAGACCTGAATGTGGTGAACATTGGAATTGAGAGTTTCTTTGATTCCATGAATGACCAGAATATCCCCGTGGTGCATGTGGAATGGAAGCCACCAGCAGGGGGAAATGAAAAACTCATCGATATTCTGGAAAAACTAAAAAAGTAGGAAGGTGGACAATTTGAACAAGATAGATAGAGCAAACGAAAAAGCCTTGGACATCATCAATCGCGGAGAACCTGTCCTGGTGGATATCAAATTTGCCAAGGATGTCCTTGTCGGGATGGAAAAGAATGTCATCGGGCATGCTGGACCTCCCCTGGAGTGGGAAGAGATGACAGGACCCTTACGGGGAGCAATCCTTGGGGCCATCAAATACGAAGGCCTGGCGGATAATGATGAGGATGCCCTGAAACTCGTTCTGGAAAAAAAAGTTGTATTCAAACACAACCACAGCATGGGGGCAGTCGGACCGATGACAGGAATGATCACTTATTCCATGCCACTTTACGAAGTGAAGAATGAAGCCTTTGGTAACTATGCATACTGCACATTCAACGAAGGCCTCGGTAAAGTCATGAGATTCGGCGCCAATGACGAGAATGTCATCAGGAAGCTGAAGTGGCTCGAGACGGTACTGGCGCCTGTAATGAAGGAAATGCTTGCGAAATTCGGCCCGATCAACCTGAAAGTGCTGATTTCAAAAGCCATGGCCATGGGCGACGAGATGCATCAAAGGAACATTGCCGCTTCAGCCCTGTTCTTACGCGAAGTGTCACCGAAAATCGTACAGATCGTGAAGGATCCTGAGATCCTCAAAGAAGTCATGGAATTTGTCGCGGGAAATGAACAGTTCTTCCTCAATATGGCCATGGCCTCCGGAAAGGCCATCATGGATCCTGTGAAGGATATCAAGGATTCTACCGTTGTCACAGCCATGTCGAGAAACGGGACCAATTTTGGAATCAAAGTCAGCGGACTCGGGGAAACCTGGTTTGAAGCACCTGTGGAAATGCCCATCGGACTGTACTTCCCTGGATTCTCAGAAAAAGATGCGAATCCTGACATTGGCGACAGCACAATCATCGAAACCTTTGGCATTGGTGGATTTGCCATGGCCTCAGCACCTGCGGTCGTCAGGTTTGTCGGAGCTGAATCCGTTGACGTAGCCTATAACTATACCAAGGAAATGGGAGAGGTAACAGTAGGGGTGAGTCCGCATTATGTCATTCCAACCATGAATTTTGTGGGGACCCCAACCGGCATAGATATCAGGAAAGTCGTTGAATACAATATTCCGCCAGTAATCAATACTGGAATGGCTTCCAGGATTGCAGGCGTAGGACAGGTCGGCGCAGGTATCGTAAAGGCTCCCATGGATTGCTTCATTAAGGCGGTCACTGCATTTGCAGAAATATATGAACCTGGAGAGGAATAGGAGGAGATAAAGGATCATCTTAGCCATCAAAAGTAATGCAAACTCCAAGGAAATGAATTAACCAATCATTAGAGAGACAATAAGACTAAGGAGATGAATTTAATGAAAAAAGCTATTATCAAATATCCAATACTTACCCTCATGGCCATGATGCTTTTCAACGTCAAAGCCTTTGCAACCGAAGCAGCCCCAGTGATCCCTACACCGACAGGATTCTATGCATTTCTCACCATTATCCCCCTGATCGTGATTCTGATTCTCTTGTTCCGTAGAGTCAACATGCTTGTTGCAGGACTCATCGGCGGTATCATGGCCATGATGATCGGTGGTATAGGACTTGTAACAGCCAACAAGCTATTCCTGGCCGCAATACCAGGCATGCTCTCCATTACTGTTCCGATTGTCAACTCAGCTGTGGCTACGGCTGTGTTCAAATCCGGTGGATATGCCTCTGCACTGGCACTTGTGAGACGTGGAATCAAAGACAAGGTTGAATATTTTGCAGCATTCATCGTTCTTCTCATGGCGGCAGCGACCTACATGTCAGGAATTGGCGGAGGTACTGCCATGGTTCTTGCTCCACTTGCCTTTGCCGCAATGGGTGCAATCCCTGAACTTATCGCAGCCATGTCCCTTGCTGCTGCCGTTGCGTTCACAACATCACCTGCATCCCTTGAGACAGGGATCATCACCAAGTTAACTGGCGCTGCAACGACGGATTATGTGACAGCAATGAGACCTTATTGGATCCTTTTCACAGTGATTGCCATCATCATCGGTTTTGTTGGAGCAAAGAGAAGAAAAACACTTTTCCAGAGCGAAGAAACTGAAGAAATCAGGAGCAAGAGCAATGGTGAGTTGTTTAAAAACACCATTCCAGCCATTTTTCTTCTGACTGCTGTCATCGCTGGACCCTTCATCAATAAGGCAGTAGGAATTCCTATCCTCGGGCCTCTCATGTACACGATTGTCACCATTGGACTTATTGCCATCTGCACGAAGCTTACGCTTCCCCAGTCAGCGGATGCCATGATTGATGGTTCAACCTATATCCTTACAAGATTATTCCAGGTAGGTATATTCTTGACCTTCATCAATATCATCGGTGAAACAGGAGCGTTCAATGCCATCGTCAGTGTGGCGAAATCCGCACCTACAAACTTTATTGTCCCCGTAGCGGTGCTGGCAGGTTTTGCAGTGGGTGTTCCGGCAGGCGCTTATGTTGGAACCCTGCTCGCATTGGTACTTCCAGTGGCAATTTCCCTGGGACTTCCTCTGACGTCAATCGGCTTCATCGCCATGGGTGTTGGACTAGGTTCACAGATGAGTTTTGTTAACATCACCATGCAGGCTCAGTCCTCAGGCTTCCAGATCCCAATCCTTCAGGTTGTCAAAGGAAATACGAAATGGATTGTATCTTCCCTTATTATCCTGCTTGTCATTTCTTATGTGGTCTAAAAAGCATAAAATGATATTGGAACAGGATTTCGTGACGGTCATGGACCAGCGGCTGAATTCTTAAATTGATAACGGATGGGTAACTTTGTCTTTAGATCCGCTCCCCTGAAATAAGAGGGGAGCATCTGATGACATGAACTTAAACGGAGGAGGAAATTTTAAAATGGATATATTGATCAAAAACGTTATTATTGATGAGTCGAACAAGCTTCAGGATATCGCCATCCAAAATGGTAATATTCAAGAGATTGGGGAAAACCTCGATGTGGCGGCAAATATGATTTACGATGGTGAGGGGAGGGTTCTAATCCCGGGACTTGTGGAATCGCACATTCATCTTGATAAGGCACTTATCAAAGACAGACTTCCAAACAAATCAGGCACCCTCATGGAGGCCTTGGCGGTTACGGGAAAGCTCAAGTCGACATTCACCAGGGAAGATGTCATGGAGAGGGCGGAGAAAGCCCTTAATATGCTAATCAAAAACGGAACGACATACGTGCGGACGCATTCCGAGTTTGATCCCATTGGGGGTTTCCATGGCTTTGAAGTGATCATGGAACTGAAGGAAAAGTACAAGGATGTCGTTGACATGCAAGTGGTGGCATTTCCGCAGGAAGGGATCATTAAATCGCCAGGAACCGAAGAGATGATGTACAGGGCGATGGATCTTGGAGCAGATATTGTGGGTGGTGTGCCATACAATGATTCAGACCCCATAAGGCATATAGACATCGTCTTTGAAATCGCAAAGAAATATGACAAGGATATTGACCTTCATCAGGATTTCAAGGATGATGCCGAAGGGCAGACGATTGAATATCTTGCAAGAAAGACCATCGCGGAAGGATATCAGGGAAGGGTTTCTGTAGGACATCTCACAAGCCTTGGCTCGATGCCGACAGACAAGCTGAAGCCAATCATTGAGCTGATGAGAGAGGCGGACATCAATGTCATGAGTCTGCCAATGACCGACCTGCACCTTGGTGGAAGAAAAGATGACTTCAACGTGAGAAGAGCAGTCACGCCCATAAGGAAACTAAGGGATGGGGGAGTCAATGTGATTCTGGCTTCAAACAACATCAGAAATCCATTCACCCCTTATGGAAATGGTGACCTGATGCAGGTGGCACTACTTGCGATTCCTGTTGCCCATCTTGGTGGCGCAGACGACCTTCATACCGTTCTTCCCATGATCACGACCAATCCAGCAAGAGCCTTGAAACTTGAAAGATACGGAATTCAGAAAGGCTACAAGGCCACAGTCGTACTCCTTGACACGAAGAGTTATCAGGACGCCATCATCGATGTTCCTGCAAAGCTCCTGGTCATCAAGGATGGAAAGGTAACAGTGGAACTTAAAAAAGAACTCAGCACCTATTATCACGTGTAAACACTTAAAATATGACGATCTTACTTTTTGAACACATCATAAAACACCCCATAGAATAACACTAGAGAAATCTGATCATAGAGTGCAGAGAACAGATCACTAATGGTCCTTGCCAGTCGGCATCTGCTGATATTGTGTTGAAGTATGATTGAACGCAGATCAAAACATGCTGTCATGGCAAGGATTCGTTTTTGACACCATGTCGCTGATCAGTCAGGCACACGATGGACGAAATACTGGGACAGGAGGTTTGTCATGAAAAAATCAAAATTGGATATGACCGTAAGGATTACGATTGCTGTCGTATTTGGTGTAGTATTTGGAATTATCTTTGGAGATATTGCCAGTTCAATAAAGTTCATAGGGGACATTTTCTTGAGATTGATTCAGATGTCGATACCTCTTCTTGTATTTGGTCAAATCATTGAAGCCGTAGCGAGGCTGAATCCAAAGGAACTGAAGGGTTTTGGAGCAAAGACCTTGGTCATCTTCGTCTTGTCATCAATGCTTGCAGCGGCCTTCGGGGTCCTGATGGCCCTTACTTTCAAACCGGGAAGCGGCGTAAATGTTGCAGGATTCGGACAAGGGACTGAGATTGCTGTCCAGAACATTTCGATCAAGGATACGCTCTTAGGATTCTTCCCCTCAAACATCATCGATTCTCTGGCGAAAGGCTCAATCATCCAAATCATCCTTTTTGCTATTTTCTTTGGCATCGCCCTCAGCCAGTATATGATGACCAAGCCGTCATCGAAGGTGCTGGATGTGCTGACGGAATTCAATGAAATCATCATCAGGCTTATCACCCTTGTGATGAAAGTGGCACCCATCGGTATCTTTGTCCTGGTAGCCTCAACAATCGGTACACTGGGGATCAGTGTGATCCTTCCACTTCTGAAGTACCTGGCTGTTTACGGACTTGCTACACTGTTGTTCCTTGGGCTGTGGATTTTGATCGTCAGTGTGTACTGTAAATTCAAACCTCTCAGGCTGATCAGGAACATGACCGAAATCTCTACCATGGCGCTGGCCACAACCTCTTCAGCGATCACCCTGCCCATTGCCCTAAAGGATTCGAACAACAAACTGGGTATCGGACATCGGATTACAAAGCTGGTCCTCCCCCTGGGGATGTCCCTTAACAGCAACGGTTCTGCAATGCACATGGCCATCACTGTGATGACCATTGCTGGGATCTATGGGCATGTATATAGTTTTAGCGGGCTGTTATACATCATTATCATTTCGACGCTGGCTTCTCTGGCAAATGCCGTTGTTCCAGGAGCGGGATTGGTATCCTTGGCAATCATCGTTCCACAGTTGGGATTGCCCCTAGAAAGTATCGCTATCTTTGCCGGGGTCGAGTGGTTTGTGGGAATGCTCAGAACCATCCTGAACGTCACGTCCGATGTGTTTACCGCACTGCTAGTCGCCAAGGGAGAAAATGCAATCGACTACGACATCTTCTACGGAAGAGACGAAAAAATCCCAACATTAACTGCCTATGATGTTTTGGAAACAGAAGAAACAAAGAAAAAATAGTGAGCGGAAGACTCCCAGGGGATCACCAAGGCTACTACAAACTGATCTTCAGAGAGCCTATACACAACAAAAGCAGCAATCACGTCTGGTGTGATTGCTGCTTTTGGCTTTCAATATAATCATTTGAGAAGCATCAGGATGGAGAATGAAAATCGACTCGACGGGAGAGCAGTCGTTCTCCTTTTTTCACCTTACGAGGATTATCCCCGAAATGGCTGCAATGAGGATGATTTTTGGGACACTGAGTTTGAAACGATAGATCAGGATGGCGATGGTGAGCCCGATAAAGGTGCTGGTGAAGTAAACGGATGACCCATCCATATAGTTGCTCCTGGAGAGGGTCACCATGGTGGTGAGGATAAGACCGATGCTGACCGGTCTTATCCCATAGAATGCTGATTGCATATTCCTGTTTTCCTTGAATTTCTTCAGGAACATCGCAGCAATGAGGGTGGTCGTCAGTGCTGGAGTGAGGACGCCCAAGGTTGCGAATATGGATCCGGCCATACCGGCAACCCGAATGCCCACAAAGGTTGCGCTATTGATTCCCAGTGGGCCGGGAGTCATTTCTGCTATGGCGACAATGTCCGAAACTTCCGCAGCTGTCATCCAGCCATGACGGATCATCTCAGAATTGATGATGGGGATCATGGAAAAGCCTCCAAAGCTGGTGAAACCTATGAGAAAGAAGGACAGGTAGAGTTCAAAGAGTACCATGCTTCACCTCCATGATAAAAAGCCCCGCTAGAGCACCCAGGATGACGATATAGATGTTGTTCATCCCAGCAATAAGGGAAAAAGCCTGTGCTGAGATATGGCTATACATCAGGTATGATTGTCCTGAAAATGCAGCAAAAATGCAACGTTTTTCTGTCCAGACATTGCGAACTTTTCACCAGAGATAAACGTAGGGGGATTTCTGGAAACCGCTGTGTCATAAACACCATGTCCATAGGTCCGCCAATCATGAATCAAAATGGACGATTTCCATGATGACCCATCTTGTCCGTTGAAAAGGCGTTATACTATAAGCAGCACATGAAAAAAGGAAGGCAGAGTAACATGAAGATAAAAACAAAAACAGGTTCATTTTCCATGGATGGAGAACGGCTCGTCAATACGACGCGGGACCTGGTAAAAATCGCCAGCATCAATCCACCAGGTTTTGAAACGGAAGTAGGAACCTACCTTGTGAACTTCTTCAGAGAGGCAGCCATCGAAGTCAGGATGATCCCGGTGGAAGGAAATAGATTCAATGTCGTCGCCAGACTTCCCGGCATGGACAGCACAACTTCTATTGCCTTCACGGGACACATGGACGTGGTTCCGGTGAGCGAGAAGGAAAGCCTCCGGTGGGATACGCCTCCCTTTTCCGGAGAGATTAAGGATGGGTTCATCTGCGGAAGGGGTTCTGCTGACATGAAGGGCGGTCTGGCCTCTGCCATGGTGGCCATGGCACAGATCGTGCAAAGAGGAATCACCCCTCAAAGGGACATTTACCTGATTGCCACCGTCGATGAGGAAGATGGGATGAAGGGCTCCAAAGCGCTACTTCAGGAACCTTTTCTTGATACTGTCTCCCTGTTGGTCGTTTGCGAACCGACAGGCCAGAAGGCCTGCATCGCCGGAAAAGGGCGCACTTATGGGAACATCCGGATTACCGGTCAGACGGGTCACGGTTCCCAGGGGAAGGGGCATAATGCCATTGATTTTGCCAGAAAGCTTTTGAATAAGATGGAGGAGACCCAATTTCCGGAATTTGAGGGGACGCCATTCGGGGATTCCTTCTGGCAGCCTCTGGCCATCCATGCCGGGGTGGAACCTTGCGTCGTTCCCGACGAACTGGAGCTCAGGGTGGATGCAAGACTGGTACCCGACCACAAGACAGAATCCATCTGGAAGAAAATGCAGGAGATCCTCGACGGGCTGAAGGTTGAAAATGAAGGATATGAGGCAAGGGTAGAAATCATCGACCAGCGCGAAGGCTGGAAAATGTCAGATGATGCTCCAGCAGTTCTGCAGCTGAGAAAAGTCTTTGAGGATCTGGAGATCCCCTTTGAGACAACATTTTTTGCGGGGACCACGGACGGGTCGATTTTCAGGAAGAAGGGGATCGACTGCATCATCCTGGGACCAGGAGACTTGAATCGTGTCCATAAGGAGAACGAAAGGGTAGAGATACGAGAACTGACCGATAGCTGCCAGATCTACTTTGAAATGATGCAGCGTTTCTAGAGCATCCAAAGGCATGACAAGGGTACAACCCGAGAGCCCTACTATTCCTCTGTGAGTGTACGATGGATCTTCTGGATGATGCTGCCAAATGTAAGAGTAGTCATGGGCGATAGCCTATGCTATATTTTAAGAATAGAGAATAGAAATGCACTGGAGAGGTATTATGAGTGAACATCTACATTTGACGAAAGAAGAAGCGAGAAGATTTCTATCCTTGAAGCATGGTCTTCTGGGAAAAGTTAAATTCAGTGGGAAAGAAGGGGTCATGGAATATATCAGGCAGGCCGGGTGCATCCAGTTTGACCCCATCGATGTCTGCGGGAAGAATTCCGAGCTCGTCCTTCAGTCAAGAGTCAAAGGATTCAACAAAAAGATGCTTGATGAGCTTCTCTACGATGACCGAAAGCTTGTCGACCATTTCGACAAGTGCCTGGCGATATATCCCTTGGAGACTTGGCCCAGTTTCAGGAGAGTCAGGGAAGAATTCAGGGAGAGGGGACTGAAACGGCACGAGACCAATGACATTGCGGAAGAAGTAAGGGAAATCATCAGAGAAAAAGGAAATGTCTCTTCGGGAGACATCGGGTTTCAGGATACCCTCGTAGGGGATTGGGGAAGAAACACAAAACTTGCCAGAGCCGCCCTTGAAGTGCTCTACTCCCAGGGGGATGTGGTAATCCATCACAAGAAGGGTGCAAGAAAGTATTATGCGCTTGCAAAGGACTACATGAAAGAGGAATGCCTTGTAGAGGATGATCCGATCAGGGACGACCAGGAATACAGGAAATGGAGAGTCCTTCGAAGGATAGAAGCCATAGGACTACTTTGGGACAGGGCCTCGGATGCGCTCCTCATGATACGGGACCTGAAAGCCAAGGAGAGGATCAGCGTCTTCCATGACCTTAAGCAAGAAGGGAAAATCATCCCCGTCACTGTGGAAGGGATAAAGGAAATCCTCTATTTCAGTAGAGGAGATATTGATCTTCTCCTGGAATCCAAAGTAAAATCGAATTTCAAGATGAGGACGGAGTTCATCGCCCCCCTGGACAATCTCCTTTGGGATAGAAAACTGATCAAAGCATTGTTTGATTTCGACTACAAATGGGAAATCTATACCCCGGTGGAGGAGAGAAGATTTGGATACTATGTCCTGCCCATCCTCCAGGGGTCAGGATTCATCGGAAGAATAGAGATATCAAAGGATTCGAAACAGAAAAAGCTTGTCCTAAAAAATCTTTGGCTTGAGAAGGGGGTCAGGATGACCAAGAAACTCAGAACCGAGCTTCAAAGGACCCTCGACAGGTTCATGCGGTTCAATGACTGTGAAGAATGGGTTGATTCGCAGAAGCTTTTGGAGTAAGCAGGGCAAAGGAAAATCGGCGCGTCGGGCAAAGCGATTGGAAGACAGGTTCTTTCTATTTTCTTACACTTTCCGGATTTCTTTTTACCAGACTAACTTCCTGTTTATCAGGGGGAACCGGAAGTTACTTTAAGAATTTAGGCGAAAAAAGAATTTGGAAAAATTTCAAGAAATGGCTATATCAATAGGGAATGATGTGTTACAATATGAAAGTAGCAATTGCTGCAGAGTTAATCACGGGGTGATAACTCAGCTGGGAGAGTGCCATCTTGACAGGGTGGAGGTCGTAGGTTCGAGTCCTATTCACCCTACCACAGGAAACCTGAATTCCAAGGAAACTTGAAATTCAGGTTTTTTTCTTATTCTCGGGAACGGACAGGGAGACGATGGAGAGGAATTAGAACCGTAAAAACAGAAAGCAATCGTTCGTGCAATCTGATAGAATGAACTCATAGGGAGGTGGTTCTGATGAAGACGATTCAGGATGAATACTGGAATGCCCTAGTCCGTAATGATAAGAGTTTTGACAGCCTCTTTTATTATGCGGTGAAAACAACAGGTATTTTTTGCCGTCCCTCCTGTCCTTCAAAGATGCCTTCCAGAGAAAACGTCCTTATCTTCGATACCAAGGAAGAAGCGGTGAAACAGGGATTCAGACCCTGCAAGAGATGCAGACCGGACATTCCCGGATACATGCCTTTGGAAGAACTTGCGAAAAAAAGCAGGATCCTGATTGAGAGACATTTCAGAGAAAAAGAGAGGCTTCATGAAGAGATGGGGAAGCTTGGACTCAGCAATAATCATCTGGCCGATAATTTTCACAGTCACTTTGGCAAGACACCTCTGGCATATTCGAATGAATTGAGATTCCACGAGGCGATTATGCTTCTTCAGACGACAAATGAAAAGATTTCCACAATAGCCTATGCTTCTGGATTTGGAAGCCTTTCGGCTTTCTACAGCTATTTCAGGAAAAAGACAGGGATGGCTCCTAAAGAATTCAGGGACAGGCTAAAGGGAAATGAAGAGGCCCTCAAGGCGTTTGTGATGAACGACTGAGGTTCAGTAGCCAATCGTGAAAGGCCCGTCCTTAACGTGTCGTATAGCATTGCATCACCAATAGATTGAGGAGGGACTCCGATGAACAATATCTTTTATTATGATACCCCCATTGGGCGTGTAGGCATCGAAGACGATGGTGACTTCATTACCTATGTGTATTTTGGGGAAGTGAAGAGACCAGAGGCTTTGCTCCGTGAGACTACCCTTATCAAAAAGGCAGCCATAGAGCTGGATGAGTATTTCAAAGGGGAAAGAGAAATCTTTGATTTACCCCTAAAACTTGAAGGGACAGAATTCCAGAAAAAAGTATGGGAGGTGCTTCGGAGGATCCCCTCTGGTGAAACCAGGTCATACAAGCAAATTGCAGTGGAAGTTGGAAATCCTTTGGCGGCAAGAGCTGTAGGCATGGCCAACAACAAGAACAAGATTCCGCTCTTCATCCCATGTCACCGGGTCATCGGTGCCAACGGCAAACTTGTCGGTTTTGAGGGTGGCCTTGAGATCAAAGAAAAACTTCTGGCACTGGAGAAAAAAGAAATCCAGGAGTAGAAGACAATTAAAAGGAAGAATGTGAATATGGGGTGGCACGGGTCGAAACCCGATGATGGCGGCCTTTTTGCTGCCTTCAGGATCCTTTCTGGTGAGGAAAGGAGAATGGGTAATGGCGATCATTTAAGGATGAATGATTGATGCAAGATATCACATGAATCAAATTTTATAAACCATTCATAGTTATTTAACAGAAAATCTTTTCATTTCATATATGATGAAATTAAGCAATCAGTAAACAATAAATGAAAAGGAGCCTATGAAATGAAGAGAATTGTTGGCGTATTCCAGACGGAGGATCAGGCAGTTAATGCGATTAGAGATCTGAAGACACAAGGCTACAAGGGTGAGGAGATATCCGTAGTCACAAAAGACAAGGCTGATTTTGCCGAAATCAAGGAACTGGCAGGAAATGTTCGAAGAAAAAAAGTCCAAACAGATGAAGTCCAAAGAAATGAAATCCAAAGAGATGAATTCAAAAAAGACGAATTCCAAAGAGATGAATTCCAAAGGGACGATGTCACAAGAGATGAACTCCAAAGAGATGAATTCCAAAGAGATGAATTCCAAAGGGACGAGTTCCATAGAGATGAAGATTCGGCAGTCTACAATGTATCTTCAGGGGAAGGGACAGGCAGCTTTATTAAGACGCTGAAGAGTTATGGGGTTTCTGAAACGGAAGCGCTCAAGTATGAAGATGAGGTTAATGCTGGCAACATCATGGTCCTTTTAGGCTTTGGTGAGATTATCAAAGGACATATTGAAAATCCGGGCACATACACTGATCCTCTTATCGGAGATGAGATCATCGAAACTCCAGGAGCAATCAATATTCTGGAAGAAATGGACGGAGAAAATGAAACACCAGGAACATTCGTGGACCCGATTTCTCCAACTGAAATCAATGAGACGCCAGGAACAATCAATGACCCTTTCATAACTCACGAGACTGAGACTCCGGGTACATTTACACTCGATGACGATAAAGATAAGGAAATTTAAAACCTTAAATCGAGATGGTTTGTTAGGTAATGAATTAGCACATGTAGGAAAGATTCAACTCCTCAAGGGATGGGTCTTTCCTATTTCTATTTGACTGCGCTTCTTTCAGGCTGGAGAAATCACATCTCTGTGTGTTGGTTTGTTTGAACATTATTGTAATTTTCTTGGAATTATTCAAGAAAACCGTCAGTAGTTTCAAATTTTAGGATAAAATATAAGTAGGATAAAGAACTGATTTATGTTGAAATTTCTTGATGAATTTCATCTTTGAGATAATGCTATGCTTGAAGCAAGGCAAAAGAGGAGGACTTATGGAACTTAATCATAAAAACATGGAATTAATCAGAAAATGGATGTATCGAAATGCGAGACCGCTTACGCTGGCACGTTGGAAATATCATTTTGAGGGTGGAAGCAATATGGAAGTGATCAAGATCCTGTCCGTCTACCAGAATGAGGATGGAGGATTTGGTCATGCATTGGAAGAGGATTCCTGGAACCCGGCATCCTCTCCGATAGGGACAAACAGAGCCGTTGAGATCCTGAGAGAAGTCAAGTATATGGATAAGAATTCTGTTATCATCAAGGGAATCCTTTCCTACCTGGAGAGCAGAAAAGATTTCAAGAACAACCGATGGCTCCGAACCCTCCCTGGCAACAACGGCTACCCCCATGCTCCTTGGTGGAAGCACACCGATGGGGTGGAAGATAATGCCGAGTACAACCCAACCGCGTCCCTATTGGAATTTTTGTTGCGGTATGGGGACACGGAGAGTGAAACCTATCTGCTGGGACTGAATATCCTTGAAGAACTCAAGGAAAGCCTGTTCAGATACGAGGACATCGGGATGCATGATGTCATCTGTCTTGTGGCCCTTGAAGAATACCTGGACGAAGAGCTTCTTTATGAAGCCGTGGATCATGTCATTGAGAAGGATCCCGCGAAATGGGGAGGCTACAATGCAAGGCCTTCATTATTCATCAGGTCCAAGGGACACCCGCTCTACAGGGATCATCAGGAACTGATCCTAGAAGAAATCAGCTACCTCTTGAATTCAAGGAATGAAGAGGGGATATGGGAGATCAGCTGGTCATGGGACGCCTACATCAAGGAATTCGCCATCGCTGAAAATTGGTGGAAAGGGGAAGTGGCCATTGAAAATCTTCTCTTTTTAGACGGCATGGATGCACTCACCTGAACCAAGACAAGACAATGTCCAACGAAGGGCAGCTGAATTTAGGGGGCTGCAATTCCTTTAGAAGTTTCAAGAGAGACCCTGCAGAATTACAAATGCGGGACTTTCCTATAAAATATGAGGAAACGGATCACGATTCAGGGATGAAGCTTAGGAATGAAAGACGGGAGAGGAAAGCGGACGCCAAGATCCACCATGGAATGAGGGGAGGACAAGAAATTGCTTGCTGGTTTTTTAGGGACACCCATAAACCTCAAAGGTGTGGTTAATGCGAGGGAATATGGAGGGTATGAGACAAGGCTGGGTATGATCAAACCCGGGCTCATCCTGAGGGGAGGGGAGCTCAGCAATCTTCTGCCAGAGGGCAAGGAAATTCTTGTCCATGAATATCATCTGAAGAAAATCCTCGATCTCAGGTCACTAAGTGAAATTATCAAGAGACCTGACCAGGAAATTGAAGGGGTAAAGAATATTCATCTCGACGTGATCGGAAATACATTCGACTTCAGCGGAGATCCCAGGGATATGGCCAGAGAACTCGGTGCACGGTCGCCGGAAGAGCATATGCGAGAACTGTACTCCTCCTTCACCACCAATCCGATTCCCCTCAATGCCCTGAAACAGTTCTTCAGAGAAGTCCTGGACCTTGATGAAGGTTCCTTTTATGTGCATTGAACTGCGGGGAAGGACAGGACGGGGATTGCAAGTGCCCTTCTTCTGTACGTCCTGGGTGCGAGTGAAGAACTGATCTATCACGACTATGTGCTGAGCAACCATTATCGTAAGGAATTCATGGAAAAGGAAATCGAAGAGATCAACAGCAATCTTCAAACAAGGATGAGCGGACAAGAGAAAGGATACTTCAGAATCCTGCATACCGTCCATGAAAGGTATCTGCTCGTTTCATTGGAAGAGGCGAAGAAGATCCATGGGAGCCTTGATCAATTCCTCCATGATGCCCTCGACATCACCCCAGAGAAAAAAGAATACCTGAGGGACAGGTATCTCATCAGAAAATAGAAGGAAGTCATGAGAATGGCCCTAGGAAAAATACATACAGGCAATAAAGCACCAGAAAATATGAGAATCGAGGAAATTACAAATGAAATACATCAGCTTGCTAGATGACTGCACCTTATGTCCAAGGAACTGCCACGTGAACAGAAACAAAGGAGAGACAGGCTACTGTGGGATGACCAGTCAGGTGGTCGTGGCCCGGGCAGCTCTTCATATGTGGGAGGAACCGTGCATTTCAGGAGATAAGGGATCGGGCGCGGTCTTTTTTTCAGGTTGTGCCATGGGATGTGTCTTCTGCCAGAATCATGATATCGCCAGAGGAGAAAGAGGAAAGGTTATAACCATCGAGCGTCTGGGAGAGATTTTCCTGGAACTTCAGGGAAAAGGAGCAAACAACATCAACCTCGTCACGCCAAGCCATTACGTCCCCGAGATCATCGCGGCTCTTGATCTGGCCAAAGCGAAAGGTCTTGGGCTTCCCATTGTTTACAACAGCAGTGGCTATGAGAAGAAGGAGACACTGAGACTCCTCGAAGGCTATGTGGATATCTACCTCCCGGACTTCAAATACATGGATGGAGGTATCTCTGGAAAGTATTCGGACTGTCCTGATTACATGACTTATGCCAAGGAAACCCTCATTGAAATGGTAAGACAGACGGGCAGGCCGATATTCTTCGAGGACGGAATCATGAAAAGTGGAACCATCGTGAGACATCTCAGCCTTCCAGGTTATCTCAAGGACTCCAAGGATATTTTGGATTATCTCCATGACACCTACAAGAATGAAATCTACATCAGCATCATGAATCAGTACACCCCCATGGTGACCGTTTTGGAATACCCACAAATCAACAGAAAGGTATCAAAAAAGGAATACGACGAACTCCTTTCCTATGCACTTATGCTCGGCATCAGGAATGCCTATACGCAGGAAGACGAGACCCAGGACGAAAGCTTTATTCCGGATTTCGACGGGGAAGGTGTATAGGGAAGAGGGTGAAACAAAGCCGATAAAGGCAAGATGAGGTGAAAGGGTATGGAACTGCTAAAAATGCTGAATCATAAGTACCAAAAGAGTGTCCTTCTCATCAGTCCACCGAAGTCATTCGAAGAGACCAGCCATCAGTTGGAGGATATCCTCAACGTTCAGGAGAACCTGGACGGGGAAACCCCCGTCCAATTTGTCATCGCCTTTTTCAGGGAGAAGAATGAAATTAAGAGAATCCTCGAGAAGCTTATGCCAAGGGTTACAAAGGACGCCCTCTTGTGGCTCTGTTATCCGAAGAAGTCCTCGAAGGCGTACAAATCGGATATAACAAGGGACAGTGGTTGGGAAGCGATGGGGGATTATTCCTATGAGCCCGTCAGGCAGATTTCCATCGATGAGGACTGGTCAGCCTTAAGATTCAGGCCTATAAAGGAGATACTGAAATTCAATAGGAGTCAGAACATGGCGCTGAGCCAAGAAGGGAAAAAGAAAGCACAAAAGAAATAAAGACCTTCGAGGAGACACTCGATCAGATAGGGGGATCATAAACTTCGGTAACGGTCTCGTCCTAAAAGGAAGACAGGCCAGCAAATGCTGAATCGTTGCGAGGGGTGCTCCTAGAGATCTTCTCGAATAAAGCCCATATTCGCTTCAAAACCAGTACATTCTCAGACGCACGCAATCTGATCACGCTGGAAACGCTCAGGCGTGAAAATGGCGATATATCCGAAAGGGTGAGCGTGTTTTAAAGCAGAAACTCTTACTTTTTTCTTTGAAAATTCTAATGCGCCGAAAATGATTATCGCGTATTCGCAATAGATTGATGTGGATTGTAATTCCATGACAGCGGGAGTATGCTTAAATTGCAATGAAAGGAAAAAGATAAGGAGGAACAAATCATGTATGATTTTGTAAGTTCATCTTGGCCCATCCTGCTTGTAGCTTTGCTCATGGTTATGGCAATTGCGCTTCGCAAGAAAAGCACCTTTTTCTACTGGGCGGCAAGAATTATGGCAATATTATACATATTATACTTGGTATGGGAGTCATTGGAGATTGGAGGCTATGACCTGAACAATTTCCTGTCGGATAATATTCTGACCAGCATTCCTTTATTGATGATATTGATATTGGCCTGGAAATATGACCTTTTCGGTGCCATAGGATTTTCTTTAGCCGGGGTATTCTTTCTTTCTTACTTTGAATGGGGAGAGTTTCCCATCAGAGTTGTTCCGATCTTTGTTGGAATCTTATTCGCGATAAGCTGGTTTAACATTCGAAAACAAGCTAAGACAATTTTAGATAAAAAATAGACGAAAACAGAAGACTTGATTATCGGGTAGAAGGACGCTGATTAGTTCAGCTGCCTTCTACCCGATTTCCAATTCAATCTTAAGTTGTCCGGTATCAGCATTCCTGACGGTTCACTCCTCCTCGAGAATGCTCCGTCCATGGACAGAATTGAAAATCCCAAGAGCAATGTAAAAACTGTGAAGAGGATGCTGAGTCAAATTTCAGCGTTATGCATAGCCTATGCAGTGGGCCACAGATTACAGATGAAGTCGCATGGCCAATGAATCATGAGTTTTTTAGCAGCTCCTCGCTCTCCATTAACCTGAAACGACCTCTCAAAACCTGGCCAGGCTTATGGACGATTCGACGCAAAATTTTAATATTCGGGAAGCAGGAACAATATTGACATCGTTTCCATAAACGAATACAATGAAACTATGAACATACAATAAATATAGTATGTTAATTTGTGTAATATGATGTGAATAATCGGCATATGTAGAACAAATGAAATTATCAGACAATACAATACAAATCAAAAGGGTTGCCGTGTTTTTCTGATATGTCCGATTGGAAACTTCATATCACAGAAAAGAAAGGGGATTTAAATGAAAAAGAATCGTAAACTAGTCATGATGTCTGCGCTGATGATGGGATTCATGGTGACGATGATCGGTTGCTCTTCTGGAACGAAAACGACCAGCAAGGTAGATATCGGTATTGTTCTTCCCACAAAGGATGAACCCCGATGGGTTCAGGATGAAGCAAGATTTAAAGAAGCATTGGCTGATACAGATTATTCTGTAGAAATCCTGTTTAGCCAGGGCTCTTCAGCCAAAGAAAAGGAAAATGTTGAATCACTTCTGACCAAGGGAATCAAAGTCCTTATCATTTGTCCCCAGGATGGTGATGCAGCAGCAGCCACAGCTGAAGCCGCAGCCGCTGATGGTGTAAAGGTCATATCCTATGACAGGCTGATCACTGGAACAAAATCAGTTGACTATTATGTCACTTTTGATTCATTGGCAGTTGGAGCAGCTCAGGGACAGTATCTTATCGACAATGCAGAAGGAAAAGACAACCCACTATATCTGTATGCTGGAGCAGCAACAGATAATAACGCATTCCTGTTCTTTGAAGGCGCTTGGTCAGTTCTTCAGCCTAAGATCGCTGATGGAACATTCGTCATCAAGAACACTTCCGAAGCTGTCGGTTTCCAGGAAAAAGCCACTCTGACAAGAGACGAGATGGCTAAGATTATCGGACAGATCACAACGAACTGGGATTTCAATGAAGCAAAGAACAAGGCAGAATCAAACCTGACAGCAGCTACAACAGCTGACAAGGGTGATGTCTTTATTCTGGCTCCTAATGATGGAACGGCGAGATCTATCGCTGACACATTCGCATCAGACAAAGAAGTTACAAGCTTCATCGTCACAGGACAGGATGCTGAGAAAGCTTCAGTCCAGTACATCATTGACGGAAAGCAGTCCATGACCGTATTTAAGGATGTCAGAACCCTGGTTACAGATTCTATTGCCATGGCAGTGGCAATCCTTAAGGGCGAAACTCCTGCGACGACAGGCTCATACAACAACAAGACAGTTGATGTCAAAGCAAAACAGACAGAAGTTATCGTCGTTGACCAGGAAAATGTCAAGGCAGAACTAGTTGACTCAGGATATTATATGGCAACAGATTTCACAGGACTGAAATAAGAAAGACGAATAGAATCAAACAGATAACGTAATTTAAACATAATAGTGAAAGCCTTATGGCTTTCACTATTATAATATAATACTCTTTTACCTCTTCATGAATATGAAATAGACCTGTAAATATAGGTCTGCGTATTCAAATTCAATTGATTAAATGCTGAACGCATTTATAATGAAAAAGTAGCATTTAACTTTTTCACGGAAGGGATGGTTGCATTATGGAGAATGCCCTTAAAACAGATTTTATCCTAGAAATGAACAACATCACTAAAATATTTCCGGGCGTGAAGGCTCTGGACAATGTCAGTTTCAAGGTGAAACGTGGAGAAATCCATTGTATTGTCGGTGAAAACGGAGCAGGAAAGTCCACGCTGATGAAAGTTCTCTCGGGCGTGTATCCTTTGGGTACCTACGAGGGTGACATCGTATTGAACGGGCATACTCAGAAGTTTCAGGGAATCCATGATTCTGAGAAAGCCGGGATAGCGATCATCTATCAGGAACTTGCTTTGATTCCTGAATTGACCGTCTATGAGAACATCTACCTGGGCCATGAAATCACGAATGGAAGAACCATTGACTGGAATGAAACCATAAGAAAATCCCAGGAAATGCTGGATAAGGTAAGACTCAGGATCAATCCTGAAATGAAAATCAAGGAACTGGGCGTCGGCAGGCAGCAACTTGTGGAAATTGCCAAGGCTTTTAGCAAAAACGCGAATCTGATTATTCTTGATGAACCTACTGCCGCATTGAATGACGATGATTCTGAGAATCTTCTGCAGCTTCTGAAAGAACTTAGGGCAGAAGGCGTAACCTGTATCATGATTTCCCATAAACTCAAGGAAGTCATCGAAATTGCTGATACGGTAACCGTACTTAGGGATGGCAAGACAATATGTTCACTTTCCGCAGAAAAGAGGGAAATCTCTGAATCAGTCCTGATCAAAAACATGGTAGGAAGAGCCATCGATGATATATTTCCCAAAAGGAAAAACAAAGTATTCGGAGAAAAGATCCTTGAAGTCAGAAATCTTAATGCAATCGATACTTCTACAGGAAAGCAGCTGCTGAAGGAAATCAGCATCTATGCGAGAAGAGGGGAGGTTGTCGGAGTAGCAGGGCTTATCGGCGCAGGAAGGACTGAACTCGCAACCGCAATCTTCGGAAACCCCAAAAGATTTAGGATTGACGGAGATATTCTAATTGATGGCGAGAAGAAGAATTTTACGCATCCCAAGGATGCCATCAAGGCAGGGATAGCCTATGTGACTGAAGACCGAAAAGCAGAAGGGCTGATCCTCCTACAGGATATCAAAAGCAACATCACGCTGGCTAATCTGAAATCTCTGGCGATGAAGGGTGTCATCAATAACAATGAAGAGATCAACAAGGGTGAATATTATCGGAAATCCCTGGACATCAGGACACCATCCATCGAACAACTGACATTGAACCTTAGTGGTGGAAACCAGCAGAAGGTATCCCTTGCCAAATGGCTGTATACAACGCCTAAAGTCCTGATTCTTGACGAACCCACGAGAGGAATTGACGTCGGTGCGAAATTTGAAATCTACACCATCATCAATGACCTGATCAGCCAGGGGCTGAGCATCATCATGATCTCTTCGGAGCTTCCTGAGGTTCTTGGCATGAGTGACAGAATCTACGTGGTCGCCAAAGGCAAGATTACAGGTGAACTTACGGCGGAAGAGGCAACGCAGGACAAAGTCATGGAAATGGCTACCGTGTAGCATCGTCAGACATTTATTCTAATTCTAGAGGAGGATTCTTATGGAACTATTTAATGATTTGAAAACAATGCTCAAGAAAAATATAAGAGATTATGGCATGTTCATTGCACTGTTCTTCATCATGCTCGTATTTTCCATCCTTAGCGACGGGGTATTCATGTCGCCAAGAAATATCAGCAACCTGATTAACTCCATGGGTTATATCGGTGTCCTGGCTGTTGGCATGACGCTGATCATTGTCATCAGGCACATTGATTTGTCCGTTGGATATCTCGCTGGATTCCTTGGAGCTGCAGCAGCCCTTATGCTCGCTGTGTATAAGATGCCCGTCTTTGTAGTCATTCCAATCGTTCTGCTCATGGGGATATTAATCGGACTCTTCAACGGATTCCTGGTTGCGACCATGAGGATACCAGCATTTGTCGTTTCCCTTGCCGGTATGCTCATCTTCAGAGGCGCTCTTTTGCAAGTGACGGTTCGGACTGGAACCATCATCGTACCAAACGATTCGTTCAATGCCATCGGAAATGGTTTTATCCCGGACATCAACCTGATTCCCGGTTATCACACCATAACCCTTCTCATTGGAGTTCTGGGGATCATTCTGTATGTCTTTTCTCAGTTTAGCAACAGAAAAAACAAGAAGAAATATAATTTCGAGATTGTCCCCGTCAAGATTTTCTATATCAAAATGGTCTTCATTTCTGCGATTATCGCCTATGTCACATGGATCCTGGCAAAATATAACGGGATTTCCTGGACGGTGGTCATCATGGCTATCATTGTGGCGTTGTATCATTTCATGACAACCAAGACTGTCCTCGGGCGTCATATCTATGCTGTGGGCGGTAACCCCGAAGCGGCAACCTTAAGTGGCATCGACGTCAGGAAAGTCACCCTCTTTGTCTTTGCTTCCATGAGCATGCTCGCTGCACTTTCCGGTATCTTGTTCACGGCAAGGCTACAGTCAGCGACGACTACCGCAGGAACAGGCTTTGAGCTTGATGCGATAGCAGCAGCTTTTGTCGGTGGTGTTTCAGCAGCAGGCGGTGTCGGTAAAGTGACCGGGTCGATTATCGGTGCACTGGTCATTGCTTCACTGACCAGCGGCATGAATCTCCTGAACGTTGGTATTTCCTACCAGTATATGATCAGAGGCGCGATCCTCATCCTTGCTGTGGCCTTTGATGTCATCACCAGAAACAAGAAATAATTCCATTTGATTTGTCTTTTGTCATGAAAAACATGGAATACGTATCCTATGCAGAAAACTGAAACTCAGTCAAATAGGAACTTCCATCAGGAGGTTCCTATTTGCTTAAAAAACCAGGATCAAATACTAGGTTCGGTAAATACCACGAGCAGAAGGGATAGATTCGAAAGAAGATCCTATGGAAATCATATTTCTAATTGAAACGGAGGGGTATCATTGAAAAGAGAGGGTGGACAGTTTAGGGGATGCATACTTGGAGGAGCGGTAGGGGATGCCTTGGGCTGGCCTGTCGAATTTTTGAGCCTAAATGATATTCAAAGAAAGTATGGTCCCAATGGGATTGAGGACCTCCAGCTAAACCACAAAGGAGAGAGTGAAATCACCGATGATACGCAGATGACGCTTTTTACCGCAGAGGGAATTCTTCGTTCTGACACGCTAAATGCCATGAATATGGAATCTGACCCTGTGCAGGAGGTTTTTGAGGCGTACGAGAGATGGCTCATGACGCAAGGGTTTCATCACGACAGTTCATACAGGGAGCATTCTAGCAGCTGGCTTCTCAATGACAAGAGGCTCCATGCGAACAGGGCACCTGGAAACACCTGTATCAGCGCCCTCAAGGGAGGAGTCCTCGGTACCCGGACGAAGAAGATCAATAACAGCAAGGGCTGCGGGGGAATCATGAGGGTGTCGCCCGGCGGATTATTCTACCGGAAAGAAGAGGCATTCGTTTTGGGGGCAGACTTTGCAGCCATCACACACAGCCATCCCTCGGGGTATCTTTCCGCAGGCGCCCTTTCCTTCTTCATCGCATGCCTTGTTGAGGGCATGGGAATGGACGAGGCGGTCCTTCTTACCATGAGGGAGCTTGGAAACTACAAAGGCCATGAAGAGTGCCTGGAAATCCTCGTCAAGGCGGTAAAGCTGTCCGCGGAAGACATGGATGACCTGCTTGCCATCCCGCTCATCGGAGAAGGGTGGGTCGGGGAGGAAACCCTGGCCATCGCCGTATACGCTGCGCTCAAGTACCGGAATGATTTCGAGAAGGCTCTCTTGGTCTCGGTCAACCATGACGGGGACAGCGATTCCACAGGGGCGGTCACAGGGAACATCCTTGGCGCCTATCTTGGGATCGGCGCCATCCCGGAAAGGTGGCTGGAAAGACTCGAACTGAGAGATGTCCTTTATCAGACTGCGGACGACCTTTTCACGGGATACCAGGACACTGGGAACTGGATGAAGAGGTACCCCGTGGTGTCAGGGATAGTTCGCTAAAAAGGACAAGAAGGGCATCGGGTACATTACCTGCCTGATATTCCCATGCATAAAGAAGCAGCCCCAATCCTGCACCGAACTGTCGGGAGGGTTGGGGCTGCATTCGTTTGGGTTGCTTGTGGGCCATCCCTCCATAAGGTCAGGCCTCAAGGCAGGTATCTTCCCTGATTTTTTCAATCATCCTCACCGTAGGATCGATGAGCGGAAGGGGACTGGTTCTCTTCAGTTCCTCGTAGAAGTAGGAAAAATGGGTGCAGCCGAGGATTACAGCCTCACAGCCTGCGCTCAGATAAAAATTGAGGAGGGAAGGCAATTCATAAGTCCCGATGATCTTTTCAGGGGACATGCCGCTTTCAACGGCATTGACGAGCTTCAGCATGCCTGTCCCGATGACCTGGGTCAGGGGGCTTTTCTCCTGTATCGCGCGTTCTATCCCATGGGTGCTCTGATTGTTGGCAGCAAGAACACCAAGGCAGCCATACTCCAAACCCATTTCAACATAGATGTGCAGAGGTGTGATGATTCTCAGGTGATGTGCTATTGAGAGCTTGTCCATGTCCACGGCAGCGGATATCGAGTTGCAGTAGACGAAGACTGTCTCAATTCCAATGGATTTCATATCCCCAAGGAGCCCGGATACGATCTCATAGAGCTTTTCCGGGTGGACGACCTGAAGGAGGCTTTGTTCTTCAGGGGACAAAGAGACATGGTATCCCTTCACTTCAAACCCATATCCTTCAACAAACCTGACCCCCATAGCCGTATCGATTGGTGTTCCTGCCAGTACTGCAATCAACTTAATCACGATCCTCATCAAAAAAGATTACTTCAATATTACACTTTTTTGAAGAAAATGGGAACCACCTCCGGATTTTTCTCGTTCCAAAATATTGCCGATGTGCCTGATGGAAGGACTTCGATATTCATTGGAACTTCAGATTTCTTCTTTTGCTGTTCATGAAAATTTAAACAGGTTGCGGTATCATAAACTATAAGGATGAAAGAACCTTAAAACCTGAAGGGGATTCAGGCTTGTGAGAAAATCCCCTGAATGGAAAAAAAGAAGAAGGGCCATACCACACCATAGAGCTGCTAAACCCTCTTTAGGGTTCAAGAACAACTTAGAAGGAGGTAAAGCGAAGAGGATTTCTCGCCCACCAAAGAGAATCAGGGCACCCTTCGCAAGAGCTGATGAATTTAAGCTTAAATGACCATGACAGGTTCAATGAAATAATCAGTGAGATCGCTTCCAGAGTGGAAGTCATGGAGATGAAAAAGTATATCCAGCATGGAGAGATGACAACTTATGACCATTGTCTGCTCGTCGCCCGCAGGAGCTTTTTCCTTGCAAGGAAATTAAGGCTTAGGGTGGATGAGAGGAGCCTTATTCGCGGGGCCATGCTTCACGACTTCTACCTGTATGACTGGCATGTCCGGGACGATGGGCGCAAGAGGTTCCATGGCTTCCACCATGCGAAAACCGCACTGTTTAATGCACAGAAACTCTATGACCTCAGTGCCATAGAGAAGGACATCATCATGAAGCATATGTGGCCCATGAACATCAGGTTTCCCAAATATCGTGAATCCTACCTCGTAACCTTGTCAGACAAGATCTGCAGTGTCATGGAGATCCTGAAGATGGAGCAGGAAAAGGTTCTCTGGAAAAGCGAGTCCCAAAACGAAGAGTACGATTAGCAGAAAAATAAACAGAACGAAAGAGGAAAGGCGCATCTGGCACCTTTCTTTCTTTTGGAGGAAAAAGGTATAATGATGGCATGAATTACAGTGAAGAGTCAGGGAGGGAAGAGCATGAAAAAACAGCAAAATGGAAGCAAGCCGGAAAACGTGGCACAGGAAGAGCAGCTGATGGACTGCGGAAAATCCCAGATCAGGCTCTTTCAGAGGAAAATCCTGTCCTGGTACAAGAAAAGCCGGCGGGAAATGCCCTGGCGGGAGGAGCCGACCCCATACCGGATATGGATCTCGGAAATTATGCTCCAGCAGACAAGGGTGGATACCGTCATCCCCTATTTCAACAATTTCATGTCGAGGTATCCAACCGTAGAGTCTCTGGCCAGTTCAGAGGAGAATGAGCTCATGAAGTACTGGGAAGGCCTTGGGTACTATTCGAGGATCAAAAATATCCGAAAGACTGCTATAGAACTCGTGCAGAACCATCAGGCGAAGCTTCCGGAATCCTTTGAGGAGCTTTTGAAGTTAAAGGGGATCGGGGAGTATACCGCAGGTGCCATTGCCTCGGAGGCCTTCGGTGAGAAGGTCCCGGCAGTTGACGGGAATGTCTTTCGCGTGTTTGCCCGCCTAACCGGGTTCAGGGAAGATATCCGTGAGGCAAAGTCCCAGGAAAAGCTCAAGGTGGCTGTACGGGGGGTCCTTCCGGAAAAGGAGATCGGAGACTTCAATCAGGGACTCATCGAGCTTGGCGCACTCATCTGCATCCCAAAGGGGAGCCCCAAGTGCGAACTGTGCCCGGTAAAGGAGTTCTGTGGGAGCTACAGGGACAACCTCCAGGATGAGATTCCTTTTCGGAGCAAAGCCAGGAAGAGGACCGTCCAGGAGAGGACCGTATTTCTCATTCAGTGCGGTGACAGGTTTGCCGTGAGAAAAAGGGAGGAAGGAACCCTGCTCGAGGGACTTTTTGAGATTCCGAACAGGGAAGGCTTCTATACGCCTGAAGAAGCGAAATCCGTCGTCGAAGAGATGGGCTTCACGGTGAAGGACCTGCACATGATCCGGGACAAGAAGGTGGTATTCACCCATATCGAATGGATTCTGCAGGGATACTACTTCCATGTGGTCGAGGAGAACGATGCGTTCCTATTTGATACCAGGGAGAATCTCCTGAAAAATTATGCGCTGGCTTCCGCTTTCATCGGATACCTTGACCTCATGGAGGGACCACAGCAGCTTTCCTTTGGTCTTTAAGGGAGCTGTTTTTCTTTGACAGGAGAAGGACCAGGGGAGGATTCTTCGGGAAATAAATTCATAATTTGCACAATTCATGGTAAGATAGAGGTACAAAACGATTATGGGGGGAATGTTCAATGGAAATCAAAAAGAAAGTGATGACGGGAAATCAGGCTATCGCCCGTGGATTTTACGAGGCCGGAGGGCTTGTTGCGTCATCCTATCCTGGATCGCCAACTGTGGAACTTTTGGAAGCAGTAAAGGAATATAAGGAGATTTACGCCGAGTTTTCAACCAACGAGAAGGTAGCCATGGAAGTGGCCATCGGAGGTTCCTTCTATGGAGCCCGCTCCATGGTCTCCATGAAGCATGTCGGTGTGAATGTGGCAATGGATCCTCTCATGACCTTCACCCAGACACCGATGAACGGGGGATTCCTTCTGGTTTCCGGAGATGATCCGGGAATGGCCAGTTCGCAGAATGAACAGGATAACCGGATTATCGGAAAGTTCGCGAACCTGGGAATTTTTTCCCCGGGAAACAGTGAGGAAGCCAGAGAGTATACGAAACTGGCCTTGGAGCTTTCGGAAAAGTTCGAATCCCCGATGCTTCTGGACATCGCCTCCAGGGTCTGTCACGGGCGAGGGATCGTACCGATGGGGGAAAGGGAGACCCACGTGCCCAAGGGGTTCACCCCGGACAATGCGAAGTATACGATGCTTCCACCCTTTACCTTTCATCGGCAGTATGCCATGAAAGAAAGGCTGCAAGCCTTGAGCGAATATGCCTATGATGCCCCGTTCAATCTTCTGGAAGAGGTGGCAGACTCGAAGGTCCTTCTGATTGCTTCTGGACTTGTCTACTACAATCTTCTGGAGCTGGAGCTGCCTATTTCCATCTACAAGCCCGGCATGATCTTTCCTTTGTCCAAGAGAAGGCTCAGGGAACTTCAGGAGAAGTACGACAGGATCGTCGTCATAGAAGAACTGATGCCTTTCCTTGAAAATGAAATCAAGCTCATGGGAATAGAATGCCAGGGGAAAGAGTTCTTTTCCTTCACCGGTGAACTAAATACGGAAGACATCGAGGAAGGACTCTACAAGGCCGGAATCATCTCTATAAAGAGCATACCAGAAGACATCCCTGAAAGCATTGCGGGAAGACCCCCGATGTTTTGTGCGGGATGCCCCCACAGACCTGTATTTGACATTCTAAAGAAGATGAAGGTCAATGTCATGGGAGACATCGGTTGCTATTCCATGTCCGTCCTGCCAGCATTTATGGCCTCCCATACGATGATCAGCATGGGCGCCACCGTTGGGATCACCAAAGGGATGAACAAGGCCATGAGAAGAAGCGGTGATGAAGCACCTCTGGTCTCCGTCATCGGTG
>ENA-OFCF01000205-OFCF01000205.1-metagenomes-genome-assembly--contig:-NODE-205-length-28937-cov-5.196974_pt1 | contig 28937 bp, 21 predicted proteins | sample MGYA00153387_OFCF01 | MGnify analysis MGYA00153387 | reverse complement strand
CCCTGCGCCCAGCCTCGTCCCGAGGGTCGTCCCGGTCGGGGACGGTCGGCTCGCCGTCGTCCCCGGAGGTGGCGAGGCGGTTGGCAGCGGTCCGCTGCGTACGTACGAGGTCGAGGTCGAGGGCGGGCTCGGCGTCGACAGGGAGGAGTTCGCCCGTGCGGTCGAGCGGACGCTGGCCGACCCGCGGTCCTGGACGGCGGGAGGACGTCGGGCTCTGCAGCGGGTCGAGGGCGACGCCGACGTGCGTGATGCGCTTGTCAGGTTGGTCGGAAAAGAAGAGCAGGTCCGAGGGACGCAGCGCGTCGCGTGAAACCTCGGTGCCCTGCAGCGCCTGCTGGTGCGCATCGCGGGGGAGCTGCACGCCGTGCACGCTGAAGATGGTCTGCACGAAACCGCTGCAGTCCGCGCCCCACGGCGTGATGCCGCCCCACTGGTACGACGTGCCCTCGAACCACTCGACGGCCGACTGCGCAATCGCATCGGGCTCGGTCGCGAACTTCTGGTCCATCTCGTTCAGCGCGGCCACGTCACCGTCCACGATCTCCTCGTCCAGGTCCAGCCACGCGCCCAGTGGCAGGGCGCGCATGCCGTGACGCTCGCTGCGCGTGATCACGCCAAGCGAGACGCGCGGCACGTAGGTCAGCGCAAAATCCTGCGCGGTGGTCGCCATCACGGGGGCCTCGTCGACCAGGCGCATGAAGTAGCCGTCGTGCATCCAGCCCTCGTAATCGTCCATGCCGCGCACACGATGCCACTGGGCGGGGCGTGACTCGAGAACGTACACGGGATGTCCGGACAGGCGCTGCGACACCTGCGCGGCCGTGATCCGTGGCTCGGCGAACATGGGCGCGATCGCGCTGCGCACGAATGCATGGCCGATGATGGGGCTCGTCATCAGGTCAGTACTCCCACTTGCGGGTGATGTCGAGACCGAACTGCTGCGGTGTCGGGACGAAGTTGCGGGCGTTCACGTTGTTGTTGCACTGCAGCACCGTGGTCGGCGGCTCGAGGCCCACCGACGCGGAAATCCACGGCGTGAAGCGGTATTCGAGCTTTGCCCCGATGGAGTTCACGAGCGGCTGGTTGGTGCTGATCTGGCTCTGTCCGAACAGCTGGCAGAGGCCCACGGTCGCGCGCACGAAGGTGCGCCCGCCGATCTGCACACCGCCACCCAGGCGCGTGCTGGCGAGCACCGAGGTCGGGCCGAACTGCTGGCCGCTCACGCCACCCGCCGTCTCGATCTGGAACTGGTCGAAGCCAAGCGCGCGCGCGACACGATCACCGAAGTAGCTGCCCAGTGTCGGCAAAAGCACGCTGGCAGTCTGCGACGAGTACTGGTCGGCGGCGGTGGTGACCGCGAAGCTGGGACGGCCGGTGAACAGATAGCTGATCGCGTCGGACTCGGAGAGCAGCAGCGACGGATCGCCGCTTCCGAGCTTGAGCGTCGGTGCGACGAGTGTGCCGCCGATGGTCATGCGCACCGGGATGTCGCGATCCTGCCGCGTGTACTGCCGCACGATGTTCACGGCCTGGATGTCGAGCGCGGGATTGAGTTCGGGCTCGCCGAAGAACTTGAGCGTGCCTCGCTCGAGCTCGAACGTGCGCTGCACGGCGCCAAAGCCGAGGTTCAGCCGATACGTGCCGCGCTCGGCGAGCAGCGTGCCATCCAGCGCGAGTTGCACGCGGGAGGAATCCTGACGGGCACGTCCCAGCGTCACGCCCACGTCGCCGGCGAGCTTGATGTTCGCCTCGGCGGAGCGCAGCCAGACGTTGTTGCCCATGAAGAGTCGCACGCCGCGCACCTGCAGATTGCGCAGCAGCGGCGACGGCGCAGCGGCAAGCAGCGATCGACCTTGTGTGGTGGTGGTGTCGATGAGCGTGTAGAACTCCGGATCATTGATCGAGACGAGATTCTTGGCGACGCCAAGCTCCGGGATCGTGATGTCGCCGCTGGGAATGGTGACGCTGCCGGTGAGTACGGAACTGCGTTGCGTACCGCGGATCTGCAGGCCGGCGGCGTCGGTCGAGACCTGCAGCGTGGCGATGCGCGGCCTGTCGAGAATCCGCAGGTTGCTGGCCTGCACCGAAAGATCGAACGATGGTTCGTCGAGCGACGCGAAGCCCACGCGACCGCTGAGCACCGCCGAGCCGCCGCGCGAGCCCGCACCACTGACCGTGAGACGTGGCAGCGTGACGTTGTCGCCGGCGAACTTGAGCGCGCCATCCATGCCGACCAGGCGCACGCCGAGCGGCGTGACATCGCCGGCGCCATCGGTCAGGTTCACGGTTCCGTTCATGCGCGGCTCGCGCACGGAGCCCGCCAGCGTGAGCTGGCCCGAAAGCGTGCCGCTGGCGTTGGTGATTGCCGAGGTCCCGGCCTCGAACAGCGCGAGCGGCGTCTCGTTGAGGGTGAGCGAGCCGGTCACCGGCGCATCGCGCAACAGTTGCGGAAAAGCGTCGAGCGTGGCGCTTACCGGCAGCACGATGCGCGCGGCGAGCAGCGGTGTGGTGCGGTTCCGTGCACTCACGGACACGTCGCTGCTGAACGACCCTGCGGCGTAGACGCTGCCCAGCGTGGCCTCGCCGATGGCGGTGGCGCCGATGGTGAGCGCGGTGGCGCGAGCGGTGAGCGCGGCGGTCGGCGTCTCGCGTGTGCCCTGCACGCGCAGGTTCGCATCGAGCAGGCCCGTAAGCGTGCGTTCACGTCGCGTGATCCAGCCCAGGTCACGCAATGGCACGCGTGCGGCGTTCAGCGCGACGCTGAGCGTGTCGTGTGCCGGCACATGTGCGGTGACTCGCACCCGCGCCACACCCGTGTCGCCGATCACGAGCGAATCCAGGTACGTGTCGCCACCGATGCGCGTGATCGTCGCCGGATGCAGCAGCGACCAGCGCGCCTGCGGACCAGCCGCGACCATGGAGGAAATGGTCGTGACGAGGGTGTCGCCCGCGCCACGCGTCGTGGCATCGATGCCCACGCGCACGCCACTGTCGCCATGTGCCGTGAGCGCGATGGTGCCGTTGCGTGCCGACGTGAAGTCACCGCGCATCGTGAGCGCGGTGAGCAGCAGTGGCCCCGCGCGCACGCTGTCGGCCTCGAACGAGAGTCTGCCGCTCGGCGCGCCGCGCACGAACGCACCGGTGGCGGTAAGGTCGGCCACGCCGGAGGCCAGCGTGTTGCTCAGCACGTCGCGGCCGGAGAGCGTCGTCGCCACGGCCACGGAGTCCAGCCAGCCGCTGACCCGTCCGCGCAGCACGATGGTGCCGCTGAGCGAATCAGGCGTGTCTCCGGATGCGCTGCTGAGCCATGGACGCAGGCCGCCGAGCGAATCGACCGTGACGCGGAACAGCAGCGAGTCGCTGCGGCCGGCACGCAGTCCCAGGCCGCCGCGCGCACCGATGGTGACCGACGGCGACACGAGCGACAATGAATCGAGGCTCGCGATGCCGTCGCGGAAGCGCACGCGCGCGAGTCCGTCGGTGATGCGCAACGCGTCCACACGCGAGCGACCGAGCATCAGGGAGAACATGCCGTCGAGCGTTGGTAGCGAATCGCCACGAATGTCCACGTCGGCGCGTCCGCTGAGCTGCGTGACCGATGCCGTCGATCGTGCGAGCAGCGTCCGCATGTCGATGCGATCGAAGGCGGCCTGTCCCTTCAGCGCGTACGACGTCGGATCGATGTCGATGACGCCGCTGCCGGAAATCGCGCCGGCCTCGCCCGCGAGCTGCGCCGTGACCTCGAGCGCTGCGATGGTGCCCTTCACCGTGATCGGCCCCGACATCGTGCCGCGCAACGGCATCATCACGTACGAATTGCCCAGCATGGTGAAGGACAGCGGCTCGGCGTTCAGCTGCATGTCGTAGTGCACGAACGCCGGCTCGAGCGTGATGCGGCCGCCGCCGGTCACGTGTGAGGGCGGGGCGCCGGTGCCGTCGTCGTGATACACGTCGAGGTCGCGGACGCGCAGGTCGTACCAGAGCGAGTCGAGCGTCGCACTGCCGCGGACGGCGCCGTTCAGTCGTGCGAATTCCTTGTTCAGGAACCGGGGCGTGCGCAGGTCGGCACGGGCCACCTGCACAACGAAACCACGGAAGCGTGTGAACGCGGGGTAGAGAATGTCCACCTGCCCCTTGCCTCGTCCGATGCTCATGGCGCCCGGCACGTTCGCATCGGCGAACGCGAAGCGCATGTCGTCAACGTCGAAGCGGTGCAACGGTCCGCCGCGCGCCTTCACGGTGCCGGTGATCCGGCCGCGCCACGCGTACGGGAACGGGATGCCGTTGAACTGGCGCAGCAGCGCGAAGTCCAGCGGGTCCGCGCGCAGGTCGACATTCGTGAGCGTGATGACCGGTCCGCCCACGCCCCACGTCATGCGGCCACGCAGATGCGAGTCGTGGCTGCGCGCATCGATGTTCGTGAGCGCGTACTTCAGCACACTGAGCTTCGCCGGATCGTTGCGTATCAGCAGATCCATCGACCCGCCACCGTCGGTAGGGAACGTCTGCGTCAGCCACGAGATGTCACGCATGGCGACCTTTTCGCCGTGGATCGCGACGTCGTAGCGCACCGGCAGGTCGCTGCCCCACGTGACCTTGCCGCGCGCCGAGCCCACGGAACCCGGCAGCTGGAAATGCGGCAGGTCGAGCCAGATCGAATCACCGAGCCAGCGGAAATCGCCCCGCAGCTTGTCGAAGCGGAACCGGGGGTCAGACTCCGTCATGTTCAGCTCACTCACCCGGAAAACGCGGTCCATCGAGTCCGGATGTGCCATGCGTACATGCGACAGGTTGACCAGTGCATCCGTCCACCGCCATGTGCGAACCAGCCCTCGCGCCGTGCGCCGGATGTCGGCGTTCTTCCGCGCAATGTTGAACCGGATGGAGCTGTCGCGACGCGCCCCCTTCAACGAGTCATCCGGGCTCCATGGCATCTGGAGCATGAAGTTGCCGCGCTGGAGCGACACGGAGTCGAGCACCAGGAACTCGCCGAAGCTGCCCTGTGCACGAGGCCTGCCTTTCGGGCCCGACGGAAAGATGTGCTTGTAGTTCCAGTCGCCGTCGCGGTACTTGATGACTTGCAGGAAAACATTGTCCGCCACGAGACGCTGGATCAGGATGCGCCGGTCGAGAAAGTCGCGCGGGTCCCAGCGCATCGTGGTGCGGCCCGCTGCGAGCATCACGACACCGGCACTGTCCGCGATTTCCAGCGAATCCAGCGTGATGCCGGTCAGGATCGGCCCGCTGATACGGCCAAGGTGCAGCCGTCCCTTCACGGCAGGCGACAGGCGCGTGACGACGAGGTCGCGCACCCAGCGACGGCCAATGTCGGTGCCCGTGAGCAGCAGCACCGAGCCCACGGCACCAAGCATCATCACGAGCACCGTGATGAAGCCTGCCACCAGTACCAGCCGACGACGACGGATCATCGGGTCAGAACGCCTGCCCGATCGCGAAGAAGAAGGTGAACGGGCCCAGCGCGCCACGATTGCGCGCCGGCGAGTACGAGCCGCGGCACTGCGCGTAGGCATCCTGCACCACACGCACCGAGCCATCGGGATCACGCGTCTCGCGCGCGATGATGCCGTTGCCCGGGCTCACGCACAGCAGCGCCTGCGTGCCATCGGCGCGCGGCAGGTCGTTGAAATACGCTGCACCGGCGCGCGGCGCATAGTTGTTGTAGCCGAAGTCCAGGCGGATCACGCCGATCGGCGAGAAAATGCGCGCACCGATGCCCGGCGTGGTGCGCAGCGTGCTGCTGCGCAGGCTGGCATCGCTGCCGCCGCGGCTCCAGACCTGCCCCACATCGGTGAACAGCGTCCACTGCAGCAGCGTAGGCAGCAGGGGACTGCGAATCCGCAATTCGACGTTGCCCACGAACACCGTGTTGCCGCCAACCGGCACGATGCGGAATGGCTGCACGCTGGGATTCACTTCGTAATTGAACGTGCCGTCTCCGCGATCGATGCGCACGAACGGCTGCAGCGAATCGGGACTCACGACATAGGCCACCGGCCCGAGCTCGTTCTGCCGGTACCCGCGCACCGTCGTGGGGCCACCGGCGTACAGCCGCTCCTGCGGCGGCACGAGCCGCTCACTGCTGCCGAACACGGTCCCGACCTGCACGCGCATGGCCAGTGTCGTGCCCAGGCCTAATCCGAAGAAGCGGCTCGCATCCAGCACGGCACTGCTGAACTTGAACGCCGAGTCGGAGAAGGTGAATGGCGACGCATGCCGGATCGCGAGCCGCGTGAACGAGCCGCGACGCGGGTTGATCGGGTCGTCGGTGCGATCGCGACTGAAGCTCGCGCCCGCGACGGCGAGGCGACGCGTGGTCTCGAAGACGCGACGATCTTCCGGCGCACAGCGATTGAGCACGGAGCAGAAAAGCGCCGGCTGCGCCTCCGTCTGTCCGAAGCTGAGATCGTACGCCAGCGTCACGGGCACACGCTTGGCGGCCTGCAGCGTCACGCTGGCGATGGCGCCGATCGGCGTGGTCCGGCGATAGGCGCGAAACTCGCCGCGGACTTCCGAATACAGCGTGACTTCAGGAATGCGCAGACCGCCCGGGCCCACCGGCGCACGCAGCGTTGCGCCGAGGTAGTAGTTCATGCGATCGCTGTACGGGTCCCTGCCGTTCGCGACCACGCCGCAGAGCCCGTCCGCTCCCTCGAAGTCCAACGGTCGACCGATGCCGATCTTGCTCACGCGCGCCGTGATTTCCAGTCGTCGAGCACGTCGGAACAGGTTGCGATCGGTGTACTGCAGCTGCGTGCGAAAGCAGTCCAGCGTGCCGAACCCCGCACTCAGTGTCCTGCTGTGCATGAATCGCTCGGCCGTGTTCACGACGACTTCCACGCGCGCGGAATCGGCGCTGTAGGACAGAGAGTCGAGCAGCCGCGGCTCGATGCGCACCTGCTGGTATGCATCGGTGAGATAGAGCGCACGTGTGGCGCGCTCCACGCTGGACTGCTCGTATCGCTGTCCGACGCGCAGGCCCACGAGGCCTCGCACCACATCGGACGGGATCTCCTGCTTCAGTCCCGCGCGCGCCACCGAGTTGATGACCACCGATCCGATCGTGACCAGTGGGCCAGGTCGCACGGTGAACTCGACGACGGCGGTGCGGTTCGTGGAGTCCGCACCCGCGCCACGCACGACATCGGTGCCCAGCAGCACCTGCGCGAATGGATAGCCCACGTCGGCCAACCGGCGCGCAAGCGTATCGCGTGTCTGCTCCAGCAGATACACATCGAATGGCTGACCCGGTGCGCTGGGCAGGTTGCGCACCAGGCGAACACGCTCGTCGATGCGCTCCACGCCGGTCACGCGCAACGTGTCGATGGTCGTCACACGACCTTCCTTCACCACGAAGCGCAGGTCCATGGTGCGACGCGCACGCTGTACCGCCGTGTCCACCTGCACATCGGCAAACCCGCGACGGCGATAGTAGATCACGAGGCGTGCACGATCAATGGCCACGAGTCCCGGATTGCCGCAGCGTCGGACGCCGAACACACCGCCGATGACGGCCACGCGTCGCGAGGGATCGGATGCAGTCAGCGCGATCACGCTGGCGAGCTGCCCGTTGCCGAAAGCGCGATTGCCGGTGAACCGCAGCGATCGCACCTCGAGCTCTGCCGGGTCGCACGCGTCGCGCTGTGCCTGCACCGCAACCGGCACCGCAATGGCGAGACACACCGTGCCGACACGCAGGTGTTGCCGCACGGCACGCACCACGGCCTGGAGCCGGTGAATAACGATGGCAGAACGCTGCAGCAGTGTGCGGACCGGGGGAACGAGTGACGATGCCGCGACGGGCGGCGCGGCAGATGCGGTTGGCACCGCGTATGAAACGGTCGTAAGTTCACGGCCATGCGCCTCGGTGTCAACGACGTACGCGCTTTCCTGACAACGGGTTAGCTCATCTTTCAGGCACCGCGACGGATCACCGTCGTTTCCCTCCTGCCACGCTGCGATGCCTCGCTTCCGCATCCTCTCGCTGTCACTCGTCGCGCTGATCCTCGTCACTGGCTGCGGAGGTGGTGACGGCCTGCCGGCGCGCACCGCGATCGTCGACAGCCGCGACACATACGACCCGCGCTCGTTCGACCCCGCACTCTCCACCGATGTGCCCACCGGTCGCGCAGTCGGATACGTGTTCGAGGGGCTCACGCGATTCTCGCCGGACGCACAGGTGGAACCGGCACTCGCCTCGTCGTGGACGGTTTCTCCGGATGGGCGCATCTGGCGGTTCACCCTGCGGCAGAACGTGAAGTTCCACGACGGCACGCCGTTCACCGCGCAGCATGTCGTGCAGAGCTTCACGCGTGTGCTCGACCCGAAGACTCGCGGTGGCCGCGGCTGGCCGCTGTTCCCGATTGCCGGTGCCACGGACTTTGCCGCCGGCAAGGCAACGAGCATCCGCGGGCTGCGCATCGAGAACGACAGCACCGTCGTGATCACGCTGGCCGAGCCGTTCGCGATCTTCCCGAAGCTGCTCGCGATGCCGGTCGCGTCCATCGTGCCGAGCACCATTCCGGCGGACTTCGGCGAGAAACCGGTCGGCACCGGCCCGTGGAAGCTCGCCACGTGGAAGCATGACGACTTCGTGCGCTTCGCACGCAACGATGCCTACTGGGGCACGAAGCCGCTGCAGGACACGCTCATCGCCCGCATCATTCCCGAGCCCAGTACGGCCGTCGCGGAATTCGAATCGGGCAACGTGGACCTGCTCTACATCCCGGAAGCCGAAACGCGCGAGTGGGAACAGGATCAGGAGCGGAAGGCGCTGCTGCAGGCGGCACCGGTGCTCCGGCTCTGGTATGTCGCAATCAACACGTCACGCGGTCCGCTGGCCGATGCGCGCGTGCGACGCGCGATCAACCACGCCATCGACACCAAGGCGATCCTCACGCAGCTCCTCGGCGGACGTGGACGGCTGGCGGCGGGCGTGATTCCGCCGGCGCTCGATGGTGCCGATACCACGCGTGTCCCGTATGTGCACGACGTTGCGAAGGCACGGCAGCTGCTGGCCGACGCAGGCTTTCCGAGCGGCATCACGGTGAAACTCTGGACATCGCAGGACGCCACGCAGTCACGCGTCGCACAGGCAATCCAGGGCTACCTGAAGGAAGCCGGCATCACGGCCGAACTGGTGCAGCGCGAGAGTGCCAGCATGCGCGAGGCCGCTCGCAAGGGCGAGGCTGACCTGGTGCTGAAGGACTGGTATGCCGATTATCCGGATGCCGAAAATTTCCTGTATCCGTTGCTGCACTCGTCGAACGCCGGCGTTGGCGGCAACGTGAGTTTCTTCCGTAACCCGCTCTTCGATTCGGTGGTCAGTGCATCGCGCCGCGAGACCGACACGGTGAAGCGCACGGCGCTCTACGCACGCGCCGACAGCATCGCGTTCGCCGAGGCACCGATGGTGTTCCTGCTGTTCTACAACGAGCTGTACGCCGTGCAGCCGTGGCTCAAGAATTGGACCGCGCCGACCATCTTCAACGGACAGCGGATGATCGGCACCCGCATCGATCGCACCGCACCGTGACCTTCTTCGTACGGCGCCTGCTGCTCGCGATTCCGACGCTGGGCGGCGTGCTGGTGGCGGTCTTCCTGCTGCTGTATGTCGCGCCCGGCGATCCGGTGCAGCAGATGGTGGGTGAGCGTGCGGACAGCGTGACCATCGCGCGGCTGCGCACGGAACTGAAGCTCGACGAGCCGCTGCCGGTGCAGTTCGCGAGTTACGCCGGCGGGGTGCTGCGCGGCGACCTCGGACGCAGCTACATCACCGGCCGGCCCATCATGCAGGACATCCGCGAGCGGTTCCCCAAGACCGCGCAGCTGGCACTCGCCGCCATGTCGTTCGCGATCGTGCTGGGCATCGGCATTGGCCTGCTCGCCGCGCTGCGCCCCGCCGGCAGCTTCGATCGGGTGCTGATGGCCGGCACGTATCTCGGCATCAGCTTCCCGGTGTTCTGGGTCGGGCTGCTGCTGATCCTGTTGTTCTCGCTGACGCTCAAGTGGCTGCCACCCAGCGGCTACGGCGGCGGGCTGGTGCTGATCCTGCCCGCGCTCACGCTGGGATCGCGCAGCATCGCATACCTGGCCCGCGTGACGCGAACCAGCATGCTCGATGCGATGAGCAGCGACCATGTCCGCACCGCGCGGGCGAAAGGGCTCTCGAATGGCGCCGTCGTGTTACGCCACGGGCTTCGTACCGCATTGATACCCGTCGTGACGGTGCTCGGACTCGACGTCGGCAGCTATCTCACCGGCAGCATCCTGACCGAGACCGTCTTCGGCTGGCCGGGCCTGGGCCGCTACGTGGTGAATGCCATTTCGCGCCGCGATCTTCCGGCAATCCAGGGTACGGTGCTGTTCCTGAGCGTGATCTTCGTGCTCGTGAACCTGCTCACCGACATTGCCTACAAGCGGAGCGATCCGCGGGTCGCGTGAGAACTGCAACTCTTCTCACGCAGAGGCGCGGAGAAACTGGAGACAGGCTGTAGGAACTGCGCACGCGAAACGCTGTTCCCAAAAAGCGGTTGCTGTCCCTCTGCGGCTCCGCGCCTCTGCGTGAAAAGAGTTGCAGTTGCCGTTCGCTCTGTCTCCGTGGCTCCGTGCCGCTGCGTGAAAAGAGTTGCCGTTGCCACTTGCCGGTGAGCGAGCGAAGGAAACACTACTCCGCCGGCTGTCCGAAGATCGCGAGGTTGGACGAATGCCCCGGTGACACCTTCTTTTCCGGGTAGATCCAGTGCACCGCCTGGTTGACCGACGTCGCCGCTTCACCGAAGCCCACCGAAATGAGCTTCAACTTGCCCGGATACGTCGTGATGTCGCCTGCGGCGTAAATACCGGCGCGGCCGGCTTCCATCTGCGACGTGACGGTGATCTCGTCCTGCTCGACATTCAGCCCCCAGTCGGCCAGCGCTCCGATGTCGCTCACGAAACCGAGCATCGGGAGAATCACGTCCACGTCCAGTGCGCGAATGGACTTGTCCTTCGTGGCCCGGATCACCGCGCCCGACAGCGTCGTGCCGTTCAGCGACACGATGTCGTGCAGTTCGTGGAATGTGAGCACGTCCGTGCGGTCGCCGCGGGCGGCGGCGGCGAGCACGTCGTCCACCGTGGCCTGGTGTGCGCGGAAACGATCGCTGCGATGAATCAGCGTTACGTGCGCGGCGCGGGGACGGAGCTGCTGTGCCCAGTCGAAGGCACTGTCACCACCGCCCACGATCAGCACGCGCTTGTTGGTGTAGCGAGCCGGATCCAGCACCACGTCGTCGATGCCGCGGCCGTACCACGGGTGTGATGCCACCTGCGGCAGCTTGCGCGGCGAGAAGGCGCCGATGCCGCCCGCAATCACCACGGCGCGCGTCGGAAAGTCGCCGTCGCTGGTGCGCACCACGAAGTGCCCGTCCACTTCATCCAGTCCCGTGACCGTGCGATTCAAGTGCATCGGGTTCCCGAACTGCGCCGCCTGATCGCTGAGTCCCGTGACCAGGTCCTTCGCCAGGATGCGCGGGAAGCCGGCGACGTCGAAGATCAGCTTCTCGGGATACAGCGCTGCGAGCTGCCCGCCGGCCTGCGGCAGCGCGTCGATCAACTGCGCCGTGACGCCGCGCATGCCGGCGTAAAATAAAGCGTAGAGGCCTGTCGGCCCCGCACCGATGATCGTGATGTCCTTGATGTCGTGAGTCATGATTCCTTAAAACTCACCGACCCGGGGCGCTGCGGAAACCCCTTGGACCGCGGTCCGAAGGCGGGAATCGACCATGCAGCGCTAACTTCATCCAATGTCATTCAAGATCTACACCCGAACGGGTGATAAGGGCGACACCGGGCTGTTCGGCGGTGGGCGCGTGCAGAAGGACAATCCGCGCGTCGAGGCGTATGGCGACGTCGATGAACTGAACGCCGTCATCGGCATGGCGCGCGCCGTGGAACTGATGCCCCGCATTGACGAGGTGCTGGTGCCGGTGCAGCGTGACCTCTTCTCGCTTGGCGCCATTCTCGCCACGCCCGACCGCGAGAAGATGGCCGAGCAGCTCCTGAAGGCCCGGATCGACGAGGAACGGATCGAGGAGCTGGAACGTGCGATCGATGCCGGCGATGCCGAGCTCGAACCGCTCAGGAGCTTCATCATGCCCGGTGGCACCCCCAAGGCCGCGGCGCTGCATGTCGCGCGCACTGTCTGCCGCCGTGCCGAACGTCGCGTGGTCGCGCTGCAGCACAATGCCGACGTGCCGGAACTCTGCGTGATCTACCTGAATCGCCTCTCGGACCTGCTGTTCACGCTCGCGCGTGTGGCCAACAGGCGCGCTGGTGCTGGAGAAGTGACCTGGTAGGCCGCAGCCCGTGACGCCCACGACGTACCGCACACTGGCCTACCCCGTGCACGTTGGGCGAGGATTGCTGCCATCACTGTCGTCACTCGTTCCGGCAATCGCGCACGCGCACCGCGTCGCCGTGATCACCGACGACACCGTAGGACCGCTTTATGCCGATCGGATTGCGGCAGAGCTGGGCGAGGATCGCAGCCTGCTCATTTCGCTGCCGCCTGGCGAGGACCAGAAAACGCGGATGTCCTGGGCGCAGATCACTGATGCCCTGCTCGACGCCCGCTTCGGGCGCGACAGCCTGCTGATCGCACTGGGCGGTGGCGTGATCGGCGACCTCACGGGATTCGTCGCGGCGACTTACCTGCGCGGGGTGCCGTTCCTGCAGGTGCCCACCACGGTGCTCGCGATGGTCGACGCGTCGATCGGCGGCAAGACGGGCGTGGACACGGCACATGGCAAGAATCTCGTGGGTGCCTTCCATCCGCCGGTCGCGGTGGTCGCCGATCTGGATACGCTGGCCACCCTGCCGCTGGCCGAGCGCGTGAATGGGCTCGCCGAAGCGCTGAAGCACGGCGTGATCTGCGATGCGCGCTATTTCGACGAGGTGGCGGCCACGGATTCCGAGAATGCGGACTGGGAGCGGATCGTCGGCCGCAGTGTCGAAATCAAGACTGGAGTAGTGGCCGCCGACGAGCGTGAACATGGCGTGCGGAAAACGCTCAACTTCGGCCACACCATCGGTCACGCCATCGAGCAGCTGCTGCACTACGCCGTGCCGCATGGCGCATGCGTGGCGTTCGGCATGCTGGTCGAGACACGCATCGCGATTGCCATGGGACTCTGCGATGCGGCGCTCGAGCCGCAGCTGCAACAGGCGCTCGTCCGGTTCGGATTTCCGGTCTCGATTCCGCCGATCCTGACGCCCGAGTCGATCGTGGATGCCACCGCCGGTGACAAGAAGCGGCGCGCCGGCGCCGTGGAATACGCCCTGCCGTCGCGCTGCGGGGCGATGGCAGGCGCCGAACGCGGCTATGGGACGCCGGTGCCCCGCGACGTGGCGATCGCCGCCCTGCAGCAGGCGTGAGCGACAGTCCAGGGCGAAAGCCCACGCCGACTCCTGCGTCCGAGCGTCCGGCAGTTCGCGCGCGCAGGCAGCGGCGCCGGCGCATCCGCCTCGTGCTGCAGCTGGTGGTGAGTGCGGCCGCGATCTGGTTCGTGCTTCACCCTGCCGCGTTCCCCACGCTGCCTGACGTAGAGCCGCTGACCGTGGCGGACACCAACAGACGTGAGGGCGGTGCGACGAACGGCGCGACTGCCGACACCACGCCGACCGACAGTCTCCGCGTCGATGTCACCACCCGCTTCGATACGACCACCGACAATAGCCCCTTTGGCATGCGCCATCAGCGCGGCGCCGAACCAGGCAGCCTGACGGCACCGTTCAGTCACCTGCCTGCCATGCGGCTGCTGCCGGGTCTGCCGAGGCTGATTCCCAAAGGCCGTCTCTTTCGAAGCATCGAGGAGCGCGCCCGCGCCGGTGAGCGAATCGCGGTCTCCGTCACGGCCTACTGCCTCAAAGGCACCACTCGGCGAGGCAACCCGGTGCGGGACGGCATCGTCGCCGTGGACCGCAAACTCTTCCCGCTGGGCCGCGAAATCGAGCTGTTCTTTGGACGAAAGAGCTACGGGCGATTCATGGCCGACGATACGGGCGGCGTCATCAAGGGTGGCAAGATCGACGTGTGGATGGCCGACTGTGCCGCCGCCAGACGCTTCGGCCGGCGACGAGGATATGCGCAATCAGTGCGTCGCAAACCGTAAACCTTCAGCAGACGCGACGCTCAGACAGCTACTGATTTGACAATCCTAAACGGACTCATGCATTGTTGAGCATTGCGCAAGTTGACAGTCCTGAGAAGCAATTGCGAATCCTGCGCCTCCGTAACACCGGGAACCCATAGAATGTGTACACAAAAGTTGACACTTGACATGTCACATACCCGTGACGGTTATTGTGCCGCACGAAGCCGGCATGCCCCGGATTCGACCATCAGCCGACCAGCCCTCGGCTTGATGAAGACCGGACGGCTGGCGCCGTAAGTAGTAGTGGCGCCCATGCGCGGGGAGCGTGTCATCATGGAGAAGGTTGCGTCAGCTCGCAGTCGACCGTCCACGCGCGCCGGCAGCGCCAGCGGTGGCAGCACGTTCGACCAGTATCTGGCCGACATCAAGCGGCTTCCACTGATCGGCAGCGTCGCCGAGGAACGCGCCCTCGCGCGCCTCGCGCAGCAGGGTGATGCCGCCGCCGCCGAGCGACTGGTCACGGCGAACCTGCGGTTCGTCATCAGCTACGTGAAGAAGTACCAGGGACATGGGCTGGATCTCGCCGAGCTCGTCGCGATCGGCAACGAGGGTCTGTTGAAGGCGGTCCGCAAGTTCGATCCCGATCAGGGCGTGAAGTTCATCTCGTACGCCGTGTGGTGGGTCCGGCAGGCCGTGCTGAAGGCGCTCGCCGAGCAGACGCGAAGCATCCGCGTGCCGCTCAACCAGAACTCGGCGCTGCTGCGCATGGCGAAGGCCGAGCAGATTCTGGCCACCAAGTTGCAGCGCGAGCCCACCGACGCCGAACTGGGCGCGATGATCAACACGGATGTCGAGACGGTCCGGGCGCAGCGCCAGATGACGACCAGCGAGACCTCGCTGGATGCGCCCGTCGACAAGTCGGATCGTGATGCGAGCACCCTTGGCGAGCGCTTCTCCGTCAGCGACGGTGGTGACATCGAGGAAGCGACCGACGAGCGTCTGATGCGCGGCTTCGTGAAGAACGCGATCCACAAGCATCTCACGATCCGCGAGCGCCAGATTCTCGTCATGTACTACGGACTGGATGACAAGAACGAGCCGATGACGCTCGAGCGCATCGGCGACCTGCTCGGCGTGACCCGCGAACGCATCCGTCAGATTCGCGAGCGCGCGTTCGAGAAGCTGCGTGAGAGCGCCGATGGCAATGCACTCGCGGGATTCTGGCAGGTCGCGTAACGAGTTCGTGACGACTGCTTCGCGATAGCATGCCGCAGCGCGCCTGCGCGCAGAAGGAAACGCTTACACCAGCAAACCAGGCGACACCACGACGTGCAGTGCACGCCGTGGTGTCGTTCGTCGTGCCTCACCATTCGCAGCGGCACCACCCTGCTGCAGCGTGCGGCACGGTGTAGCTTGAACGTCCACTCACCGCGGCGCGAATCAGAATGATCGGTTCGAATGGGCAGATGATGGTCACGACGACGACAGTCGCGACGGCATGTCCGACGCCGTCACGCGCGGTGCTGCTGGTTGACGACGAAGTGACGATCCGCTCTGCGCTCAGGCGTTTCTTCACGCGACGCGGCTGGAACGTCGGCGAAGCCGAGGATGGCGAGCACGCACGACAGCTGCTGCTCGAAGGCGCGGTTCCTGGTGGTGGTTATCACGCCGTGATCACCGACATGCGGATGCCTCGTCTCACGGGTATGGAGCTTCACGAGGCTGTTGCGCGCAAGGACGCATCGCTGGCGCAGCGATTCATCTTTGCCTCGGGCGACACGGGTGATGAGGATGCGGTCGAGTTTCTCTCGCGTACATGCTGTCCCGTGATTCCGAAGCCCTTCGACCTCGCGCTGCTCCTCGCGATGGCGGAGCGAACCGCCGCCGCGGCGGAGCGCCCCTTGAGCTGACGACGGAGTACTTCGCACATCACGCGAAGCATTCCGGTAGTTTGCGAGGGTGATCACGACACCGATTCCGATATTTCCGCTCAGCCTCGTGCTGCTGCCGGGTGCCGACGTTCCGCTGCACATCTTCGAGCTCAGGTACCGGGCCATGATTCGCGACGTGAACGACACCAGCCGCCGGTTCGGGCTCATCGCGCCACCGGCCAGCACCGCCGAGGCTGACCTGCCGCCCGGTCGCGTGGGCTGCATTGCGCACATCACCGGCGTGGAAGCCATGGATGACGGCCGATTGAACATCACGGTCGAGGGTGCGGAACGCTTCCGCTTCGACACATATGTGGATGGCGGTACACCGTACCGCATGGCGCACGTGGTGCCCTACGATGACTTGACCACTGCGGATGACGTGCTCGCCGCAGCGGAGGCGCGCCTGCGTGACGTAGCAACGCGTGCAATGCGCGCGTCGATGACGGTGCACGATGCAAAAGCCAACCTGCCGGAACTCGACGCTGATCCACGGACACTGTCGTTCCAGGTCGCACAGATGCTGCGCGTTTCCAACGAGGTGCTTTACGACCTTCTCGCCGACCGGAACCCGCTGTCGCGACTCGAACGCGTCGAGGCGATGATTCGCGAGGGCCTTGGCTCGATCGAGGGGGCTGCCGAACTGCATGTCCGCGCCAAGACGAACGGACATCACCACGGCCCGCCGCCAGACTGACGCGGCATGCAGTCGATTGGCGGAACTCTCGCAGCGATCGTCGGCGAACGCCGCGTCCTGCAGCGCGGCAGCGCACTGGTCGCCTACACCAGCGACGGACTGCCCGGCTACAGCCAGACGCCGTCGCTGGCGGTATTTCCCGGCACGCGTCAGGAACTGGTGGACGTGGTGCGCGCGCTGGCCGCCGCACAGATGCCATTCGTGCCGCGGGGTGCGGGCACTGGGCTGAGCGGCGGTGCGCTGGCCGACGGCACGGTGCTCGTCGGGCTCAACCGGCTCACGCGCATCATCGAGGTCGATGCCGTGAATCGCATCGCGACCGTGGAGCCGGGTGTCGTGAACACGTCGCTGCAGAAGGCGGCGGCGGTGCACGGCCTTCACTACGCACCCGATCCGTCGAGCCAGTCCGCCTGCACCATCGGTGGCAACGTCGCCGAGAATGCCGGCGGTCCGCACTGCCTCAAGTACGGCGTGACGCTGAATCACACCGTCGCGTGCACCGTCATCCTGCCGGACGGCGAGATCGTGACGCTCGGCTCGCGCCATGGCGAAACGGCGGGCTACGACCTGCTCGGCACGTTCGTGGGCTCGGAAGGCTGCTTCGGCATCGCGCTCGATTGCACGGTGCGACTGCTCCCCGATCCGCCGCGCGTGCGCACGCTGCTGGCCGACTTCATGTCGCTGCACGAGGCCGCGCTCGCGACCAGCGCGATCATCGCCAGCGGCATCCTGCCCGCGGCGCTGGAGATGATGGATGGCGCGGCCGTGCGGCTCGTCGAGTCGTCGGTGTATGCGGCCGGCTACCCGACGGACTGCGACGCCGTGCTGCTGGTGGATCTTGATGGCGTGGAGGATGGCCTCGAGCACGATGTCAGTGCCGTCGAGGCGATCTGTCGCGCACATGGCGCGCGCGAGGTGCGCATCGCCACGAACGTGGCCGAGCGCACCATGCTCTGGCAGGGGCGCAAGAAGGCGTTCGGCGCCATGGGTCGTGCGGCGTCGCATCTCGTGCTGCAGGATGCCGTCGTGCCGCGCACGCAGCTGCCCGACGTGCTGCAGCAGATCGCCGCCATCGGTGCGCGACATGGCGTGGCGGTCTGGAACATCTTTCATGCGGGCGACGGCAACCTGCATCCCAGCGTCAGCTACGACGGCAGCAACGCCGACGAGACGCATCGCGTGCACCTCTGCATGACGGAGATCATGCAGGCCTGCATTCGCGCGGGGGGCACGATCACGGGCGAGCATGGCGTGGGACTCGACAAGATCGACTACATGCCATCGCTCTTCGATGGCGACACGCTGGCCGCAATGTGCCGGCTGCGTGACGTGTTCGATCCCGAGCATCGCGCGAATCGGGGCAAGGTGGTACCAATTCACAGCTGTCGCGAATGGCGCCAGTCGCCGGCGGGCCGCGCTTCATGACGATCATGCACACCGTCAGCGAGTCGTCCGTGCTGCTGCCTCGCACCGACGACGAGGTGCACTCGATGCTGCTCGACGCGATTGCCGGCCATGAGCCGATTCGCATCTGCGGCGCCGACACATGGCGCAACGCTGGTGCACCGATCCAGGCTCACCACACGCTCTCGCTGCGCGATCTCTCGGGCATCATTGCGTATGTACCGGGCGACCTGACGATCACGGCGCGGGCAGGCACCACGCTGGCCGAGCTTCGTCAGGCGACGGCAGCTCACGACCAGTGGCTTGGCCTGGACCCCGCCGGTGATCGCACGGGCACCATCGGTGCGACGATCGCCACCGCATCCAGCGGCCCGCTGGCACACGCCTTCGGCACGCCGCGCGATCTCGTGCTGGGCCTGGATGCGGTCACCGGCTACGGAGAGCTGGTGCGACCCGGCGGACGCGTCGTGAAGAATGTCGCGGGATTCGATCTCGTGCGCCTCTTCACCGGATCATGGGGCACGCTGGGCGCAATCACATCGGTCACGTTGCGGCTTCGTGCCACGCCGGTACACGACGTGACGCTGGCCATGCCGGCCGGCGACGCGCATCGCCTGATCGAGTTGATTCCAGTGCTGCGACGAAACACGCTGTCGCTCCTGGCCTGCGAATGGCTCGACGGCACCACGGCCCGCGAACTCGGCATCAGCGATGGTGAAGACGTGGTGCTGATTCGACTTGGCGGCAACGATGCATTCGTGCGGGGACAGCGTGCACTGCTCGACCGCATTGCGCCCTCGCAGCAGTGCGACGCGGCGATATGGGATGCGATCTCCGCACTCGATTCCGACGCATCGGCCGTGATCCGCATGACCGGATCTGTGAGCACGCTCGTGTCGCGCCTGGAACGGCTGCGTGCCGCGCTCGATGGCGCTGGCGCGAGCGTGGCCATGCATGTTAGCCTCGCGCGCGGCGTGATTCGCGTCATCGTGTCGGGCGAGGCGCAATCGCTGCGCGAGGCATTGCAGCCCGCCGCGCATGACCCGCAGCGCATTCCCGAGCGGCTGCCTGCAGCATGGTGGGCTGCGGAGCATGATCCGTTCAGCGGCGGCCTCGCCGGTCGTATCCGTGCCGCCTTCGATCCCGGCCTGCTCTGCAACCGGCGGAGCGTGGCGAATGCGTGAGGCGCTGCCTGTGACGGAGGCACCGTCATCGACGGCCGCGACGTGCGCGCTGCCAGGCTCGCCGCTGGCGCAGGTGCAGGCTGGAATCGATGCGTGCGTGCATTGCGGCTTCTGCCTGCAAGCCTGTCCCACGTACCTCGCGCTGGAAGACGAGAACGACAGTCCGCGGGGCCGCATCGTGCTGATGCGCGGGCTGCTGGACGGTGACGTCACGCTGAACGATCCGGTGGTGCAGCAGCACATGGATCGCTGCCTCGGTTGCCGAGCCTGCGAGACGGCCTGTCCCAGTGGCGTGCCGTATGGACAGCTGCTCGAGGCAACACGCGCCACGCTGCGCACGGTGACGGCGACACCGTTCATCGCACGCCTGATCCTGCACGTGTTCGCGTCGCCGGTGCTGCTGCGACTGGCGTTGCGTGGCGGACGCACGGTGCGCGCACTTGGCCTGACGAAGCTGCTCGCGGGCCTGCCCGGTCGCGCCGGTGCCGGCATGGCGATGCTGGCCAGCACGCAGCCGGTACTCGGCACCCGCCGCTATCGCGCCTCCGGCGACGGTGAACGCGGTGCTGTCGCGCTGCTCACAGGCTGCGTGATGGAAGGCCTGCAGGGCGCGACGAACGCCGCGACGGAACGGACGCTGACGGTGAACGGGTACAGCATCGTGCACGCGACGGCGCAGGGATGCTGCGGCGCGCTGCATGCGCACGCAGGCGACCTCGAGACCGCACGCAAGCTGGCGAAGGTGAACATCGCGGCATTCGAACAGACGCCCGACGCGTTCATTGCCGTGAATGCAGCGGGCTGCGGCGCCATGCTGAAGGAGTACGCACACCTGCTGCACCACGAGCCATCGTGGCACGCGCGCGCACTCGCCGTCGGTGCACGCACCCGCGACGCCACGGAGCTGCTGGCAGCGGCAGGTCCACGACCGGCATCGCTCCGCACACCACTGCGCGTGACCTACGACGCGCCATGCCACCTGCAGCATGCACAACGCATCACGTCACCACCACTCGCCGTGCTGAACGCCATCGGCAACGTGACGCATGTGCCACTGGACGACAGTGACCAGTGCTGCGGCTCGGCCGGCATCTACAACCTGATCGAGCCGGATGTGTCGGATGCGGTGCTGGCACCCAAGCTGCGCAACATTGCGCAGACCGGGGCGACCCTGGTGGTGACGGGCAACCCGGGCTGCCTGATGCAGATCGGTGCCGGGCTGCTGCGATCAGGATCAAAGGCGCGGGTGGTACATCCCATCGACCTGCTCGACGCCGCCTACGCCGCCGAACACGCGACGTGACGCGAAGGGCCGTCATCATCGAGATCGAGGAGCTGCTGTTCGACACTCGCGACATGCGAGTCGATGCGCTGCAGGCCGCGTTGCTGGTCGGGAATGTCGTGGTGTCGCGCGACGATGTGCTGCATGCACATGCGGGCCGGCCAGCCATTGTCGCGCTGACGCGGCTGGATGCTGCCTCCGTGCTGGATGCCACGGCGCGTGAGCTCGTGCTGCGGCGTGCCGCCGATCATGTGCAACGGTCGCTCGAACTGCAGGCACCCTCGTTCGACGCGGCCGCGCGCGATGCGCTGCAACAACTGGCGGCCGAATACCCGCTTGGCGTGGTGACACGCGCCACACGGGCCGACGCTGCAGGTCTGCTGCAACTGGCGGGGCTGGATGCAGCTGTCTCCGTCGTGCGGTCGGTGGATGAGCGGGATGAGCCGCGCCAGCACGAGATCTGGTCCGACGTGCTGATGCGACTTCACGCCACGGACGGCATCGCCATCGCACCGGCGGCGATGCTGCCCGCGGCAGGCAGGGCCGGCCTGCGCACCGTGGCGGTCGACATGCTGCCCTCGCGCCAAGCGGGTGCTGCGCCGTGGAACGCGAAACTTGCGTCACTCTCATGCGTGAACGCATCGTTCATCGCGTCGCTCACCTGATCCACACACACACTCGCATGCCCGATACACTCACGACCAACGCCGTCCTGCTCTTCGACCGGAGTGCGCGCCTTCGCATGCAGTTCACCGGACCGAAGGCGGCGGAATCGCTGACGGGACTGGTGACCAACGACGTGCTGTCGCTGCGCGGGGGCGACGGCATCTACGCCTGCGCGCTGACACAGAAGGGACGCATCATCGCTGACGTGCGCATTTTCGCAATCGCCGGTGATGACGGCACTGTGCAGACGCTGCTCGTGGACGCGAATGTCGCCGGCGGTGTCGGGTTCGCGACGATGATCCGGAAGTACGTGAACCCGCGCACGGCGACGTACGCGGATCTCTCGGCATCGTCCTCATGCCTCACCATGCTCGGCGAGAATGCGCTTCACCTGCTGACGTCGTTGGGCGCAGCGGCCGAGGTCGTCGCGGCAGTGCAGACGGGGGCGGCGTTCACACACGCGGTCGTGACGATTGCCGGTGTGAGCGCGCGACTGATCCGCGCACCTGACCTGGGCTCGGTCGAGCTGTTCGACCTGATCGTGGACGCCTCCGGGCGCGAGGCAGTGCAGCGTGCCCTCGTGGACGCCGGCGCGCTGCCGTCGACTGACGGCGAGTGGCACCGACGACGCGTGGTGGCTGCGCGACCGGAGTGGGGCATCGACATGGACGAGGGCACGCTTGCGCAGGAGGCGAACATGGACGCGCTGCATGCCATCTCGTACAAGAAAGGTTGTTACACGGGGCAGGAGACGGTTGCGCGCGTGCACTTCCGCGGACATGTGAACCGAACGTTGCGCCGCGTTTCAATGCCTGACGGCGTGGTTCCGGCGCACGGCACACCGCTTCTGAATGCCGAGGGATCGGCGGCAGGCGATGTACGCAGCGCGGCACTTGATGACGGCGGTGAGATGGTGGGTATCGCGATGGTGCGGCGCGAGGTCGGCGACCTCGACACCCTGCGCTGGGCCGGCGAGGACGGACTCACGCATGCCGTGATCGTGATTGGCGGGCCGGACGAGGACTGAGCGGGCGCGCAGTCATGGTCAGCGACGGTTGGCGACCGATTTTCCATCGCTGAATTTTCCCCGCGAAACACAAAAAGAAACGGCGCTGCTCGTGTGAGCAGCGCCGTTCAGTCTCGCCGGGGAGGGCGAGATTACATCTTCTTTGCGGTGTCTGCGGCCGAGGCTGCCTTGGCGGCTGCCGACGTGTCCTTGGCGGCCGAGTCCATCACTGCCGGGGCGGCCATTTCCATGGCCGGTGCTGCTGCCGGGGCGGCCGAATCAATCTTGACTTCTTCCGTCTTCGCGCCGCAGGCGGCGAGGACGAGCATGGCGGCAAACGTGGCGATACGCTTCATTGGAAAATCTCCTGGAAATCCGGGGGTGGTGAAAACACTACGCTCCCGGTCGGCGGACCCGCCGGCTGGAAGCGAGGCGAAGGTTATTCCGCGACCTGACGAAGTCAAGCGTAATGACGACATATCATCATATCTGCTGCATGCTTACACGTGATTTTGCCGAGTAGTGCCGATATCAGTGCGACCGTCGTGAGGGGCGTTTGTCCTCATGACTGTCCTGATACGTGTGCAACTCTCGTCACGGTCGACCAGAACGGGCGCGCCACACGCATTCAGGGCGACCCTGCGCACCCGGTCACGAACGGTTTCCTGTGTGCGAAGGTGAATCGCTATCTGGAGCGCACCTATCATCCCGACCGGCTGACGACGCCGCTGCGACGAGTGGGCGCAAAGGGATCCGGACTCTTCGAGCCCTGCACGTGGGATGACGCGCTGTCGGAGATTGCGGCGCGACTCGATGCAATCCGGAACGGACCTCATGGGCCGGAAGCCATCCTGCCGTATTCATATGCCGGCACGATGGGGCAGCTGCAAGGCAGTTCAATGGACCGTCGCTTCTTCCATGCCATTGGCGCGAGCAGGTTGAATCGCACCATCTGTGCGGAGGCCGGACGCGTCGGCATGATGATGACTGTTGGCGCGAGCATCGGTGCCGACCTCGAGGGCGTGCCGCAGAGTGACCTGATCATCCTCTGGGGCACCAACACGCTGACGGCGAATCCGCATCTCTGGCCCTTCATTCTGGATGCACGGAAGCAGGGCGCCCGCGTGATCTGCATCGACCCGATCCGCACGCGCACGGCCGAGCAGTGCGACGAGTGGATTGCACTCAAGCCCGGCACCGACGCGGCGTTGGCACTGGGCATCATGCACGAGTTGTTCGCGCATGACTGGCTCGATCACGACTACATCGCGCAGCATACCGTCGGCGTGGACCAGCTGCGAGCGCGCGCCGCCGAGTGGACGCTGGAGCGGACCGCCGCGGTGACCGGTGTTTCAGCGGAGCGGATCGCCGCGCTGGCCGCGGCGTATGGTGCCGCCAAGGCTGCATTCCTGCGCATCAATTACGGGCTGCAGCGACATGCTGGCGGCGGCATGGCCGTGCGCACCATCGCCTGTCTTCCGGCACTCACCGGCCATTGGCGTCGAGCCGGCGGCGGCGTGAGCCTGTCCACGAGTGGCGCGTTCGCGTTCAACACGCATGCGCTGCAGCGGCCCGACCTCGGTGCCAGCGCTCGTACCATCAACATGAGCCTGCTGGGCGATGCGCTGACCACGCCCGATGCGGGTGTCGGCGGTCCGCCCGTGATGGCGCTGGTGGTCTACAACAGCAACCCGGCGGCGGTCGCGCCTGATCGGTCCGCCGTCATGCGCGGTTTCGGCCGCGAGGACCTCTTCACCGTCGTCCTGGAGCACTTCCGTACCGATACCGCCGACTGGGCGGATTTCGTGCTGCCGGCGACGACGCAGCTCGAGCACTGGGATGTCCATACGGCATATGGGCACTTCTACGCGTCGCTGAACCGGCCCGCGATCGCGCCGATCGGCGAGTCGCTGCCGAACACGGAGATCTTCCGGCGACTCGCGACAGCGATGCGGCTGGACGAACCCTCGCTGCGCGATGATGACATCACGATGATCAGGCAGGCGCTGGAATCGAATCATGCGCACATGGACGGCGTGACCTTCGAGCAGCTGGCCGACCGCGGCTGGGTGCGTCTGAACGTCCCGCGTCCCTACCTGCCGTTCGCCGCGGGAGGGTTCCCGACGCCGAGCGGCAAGTGCGAGTTCGTGTCGCCGCGGCTGGGTTCCATGGGACTGGATCCGGTCCCGACGTTCATTCCGCCCTACGAGTCAATCGAAAGCAATCCATTGCTGGCCGCGCGCTTTCCGCTGCAGCTGATCTCCAGTCCGGCGCATCAGTTCCTGAACACCACGTTCGTGAACGTGCCGACGCTTCGGCGCGCGGCGCGCGAGCCGGAGTGCATCATGCACCCCGAGGACGCCGGCCTTCGGGCAATCGTCGATCAGCAGGTGGTGCAGATCGAGAACGACCGCGGCGCCTTTCACGCGCGCGTCCGCATCAGTGACGGCATCAGGCCGGGCGTGATCTGGGCGCCGTCCATCTGGTGGACGAAGCTGGCTGGCGACGGTCGCAACGCGAACGACACGACGTCGCAGCGGCTCACGGACCTGGGCGAGGGACCGGTGTTCTACGACAACCTCGTGGAGGTCGTGCCGGTCGGGTGAGACGGGGGTTGCCTTGTGGCGACGGCAACGCATTTGACGCAGACCGCGCGTCGCGCGCCTGCGTCAAGTGCGTTGCCGTTCTCGTTGCCCATACCAATGGCCGACGCCGATACCGACGCCAATTCCGACGAAGTTGCCGCAGCGCCTGCCGCGAGGATCGAGCGACCCTCGAGGCGGGCGGGCGCATAATTTGCTCGAGCGGCGCGAAACGCATGCCGGCGGGAAACGATTGCAGCAGCGTTCCGCGTTACAACAGCTCAAGATCACTTTCTCGATTTCGGAGTCCGTCGTGCCCCAACTGCCCAGCACCCTCGGAGCGCTCAAGCGCTCCTCGTGGGGTGAGCCCTCCCGCGCAAAACGCTCGGTCAAGGACGAGATCCGCGCCAACCTGCTCACGCGCGTGCGCGCAGGTGGAACGCTGCTGCCAGGCGTGCTCGGCTACGAAGAGACGGTGCTCCCGCAGCTCGTCAATGCGCTGCTGAGCCGGCACAACTTCATTCTGCTCGGACTGCGCGGACAGGCCAAGAGCCGCATCCTGCGCGCGCTGACGGCATTGCTTGATGACGAGATGCCGATCGTGGCAGGCAGCGAGATCAACGACAGCCCGTTCGCACCGATCTCGAAGTACGCGAAGACACTGCTCACGGAACACGGCGACGAGACGCCGATCGCCTGGGTGCACCGCGACGAACGCTACATCGAGAAGCTCGCGACGCCGGACGTGACCATCGCCGACATCATCGGCGACGTGGATCCGATTCGCGCTGCGCGCGGCGGTCACATGCTCAGCGACGAACTCACGATCCAGTTCGGCATGCTGCCCCGCGCGAACCGTGGCATCTTCGCGCTGAATGAACTGCCCGACCTGTCCGGCAAGGTGCAGGTCGGCCTGTTCAACATCATGCAGGAAGGCGACGTGCAGATCAAAGGCTTCCCGGTGCGTCTGCCGCTGGACGTCATGCTCTGTTTCACCGCCAACCCGGAAGACTACACGGCGCGCGGCAAGATCATCACGCCGCTCAAGGACCGCATCGGCAGCGAGATCGTGACGCACTACCCGCTCACGGTGGACCTCGGAATCGCGATCACGAAGCAGGAAGCCTGGACGTCGCGCGAGTCGGTGGCCATCACCGTGCCGGGCTTCATGTCGGAAGTGGTGGAGCGCATCGCATTCGAGGCTCGCGAGGACAAGCGCATCGACCGGCGCAGCGGCGTGTCGCAGCGCATGCCGATCTCCGTGCTGGAGAACGTGGTGTCGAACGCCGAGCGTCGCGCGATCCAGGTCAACGAGGATGTGGCGGTGCCGCGCATGAGCGACGTGTATTCGGCGCTGCCGGCGATCACGGGCAAGATCGAGCTGGAATACGAAGGCGAGCTGGTTGGCGGCGAAAAGATCGCGCGTGAACTGATCCGCCGTGCCGCCGACGCAACGCTGGCGAGCATCGGCAAGGACTTTTCGAGTGACGAGATCGTGATCTGGTTCGACGAGGGCGGTGCGCTGCAGGTTGGCGACGATGTCGCTGCCGTCACGATGGTGAAGGCCTTCGAGACCGTGCCGACGTTGCTCAACATCGTGCGGGCATTGCGCCTGGCCGATGCAAAGGACGCTGGCACCACGGCTGCCGCATGCGAGCTGGTGCTCGAGGCGCTGGTCGCGCGCAAGAAGATCAGCCGCAGCGATACCGGAGCGTACGGTCGTGCAGTTCCGGAGAAGCGCCGTCGTCCGAGCGACGACTTCTAAACGCGCCGCAGCTGGACCGTCTTTTTGACCGCCGCATGTTCGTTGGCTCGTTCAGCAATGCACATGCGGCGGTTTGCGTTTTGACACGAGCGTGGCTGTCGTGGCCAGCATGGGCGGTGTTGCCAGCGATGCCAGCGTGGCCGGTGTTGCCAGCGTCGCCGGCGTGACCGGTGTTGCCAGCGTCGCCAGCGGTGCCAGCCGGTTCCAGCGGCAGAGGCGGTGCGAGCGGCGCGAAGGAATCAGCGCACATGACACCGTCGCATGATGTGAGTCGCGCACAGCGGCGGCACGATCACACCGGTCACCGCAGGCTGGCATCGTCGACCTGCGTGCCGACGGTTGCTGCAGAAGAGTGGCAAACATGACGCGACAAACGTCTGTACGCGGCCAGCCGCGACAGGCGTTTGTAATGTTCAGCCACGATTACCGAGGACATGAGCGAGCGGGACGTCACAGAATTGATGAGCATGCTCCTTGCTCCGAGCTCATGCATTCGCTGCATCGTGCTCCTCCCGCTTCGCCGCCGTGTTCCTCATCGCAATGCCTTGCACCCGCCTGTTGGGCGTCGCTGCGGTCGCACACGCTGTCTTCGTGGTCCACGGAGCGACAGGTGCGGCCGGTGCGACGAGCGACGCGACGATGGCAGTCCGTAAGGAGTCGCTGAGTCAAGCCTGGAGCACAGCGCGCATCGTTCACGCGCCGTCGTCCCTGCCGCGTGCGCCCGTGCGGTCGTGCGCACGGCAACGGGCGGCACGCTTCACTGCATGCTCACCGCAGCGCATGTCCGGCAGTCGCCGCATGCAATACGCGTCGTGACTTTGCAGCCCGTCGACACGCGCGCTGCAGCATCGCGAGACGCTGACGCCTTGTCAGCGTCGGCATCGGTGTCCGAAAGCGCATCAGCATCGACACCTGTCGCCGACCCGACCACCGCGCCGCAGGCGATGAGCGATACGCCTGCTTCGACGGATGCACCGGGCTCGGTCATCGTTCCCGCAGTCACGCCTGGGGTGTCGGCAGACGCCGAGCAGTTCGCGAATGGCGTTGCCGATGATTTCGGCGACCTGCTCTCATCGCTTTCCGGCTATGCGGAACTCGCGCTCGAATGCACGAATGATCCGCACATGCGCACCGTTGCTCTGGTCCGCCTGCGCGAACTGTCCGCGCGGGGGCTCGCGCTCACGCAGCAGCTGCGGACATATGCGCGACGTGATCCGCCGGTGCTGCGGGTCATCGATGCCAACGAGATGATGGACGCTGCGCTGGCGGCAACCACCGACACGCGCAGCGCTGACATCGATCTCGACCTGCGCTGCAACGTCGCGCCGGCGGTGGTGCGCGGCGACGCGGCAATGCTCCAGCAGGTCGTGACGGCGCTGATCACGAATGCGCACGAGGCGATGCCTGCAGGCGGCACGCTCACGGCTGCGACGAACCTGGTCGAGATGCCGCATGATTCCGCGCGCACGATCATCGTGCCCGCGGGTCAGTACATCGTGCTCACGATTGCCGATACCGGCGTCGGCATGTCGGCCGAGACGACGTCACGCATGTTCGAGCCGTTCTTCACCACGGGGCCGCGCCGCACGCATGGCGCGGGCATGAGCCTCGCCACGGTCGCGTCCATCGCAGCGCAGCATGGCTGGGTCATCGGCGTGGAGAGCAAGGTGGAAGTCGGCACCGCCATCTCGCTCTACATGCCACTCGCCGCGGAGGCTGTGTCATTCGTGCCCGGGCTGGACGATCAGTCCATCCGTGACACCATGCCGTCGCGCAGCGCGTAACGCTGGCCCGTGACGGGATCGACTCCGTCGCCATTGCCGGTCAGCGGCAGGGAAAGTCGCTCGCCATGCTCACTCATCCAGCCGATCTGGCGTGCCGGCACGCCGACCATCAGCGCATACGGCTTCACACCCTGGTTCACCACCGCACCCGCACCGACGAACGCAAACTCGCCGATGGTGACGCCGCAGACGATCGTGCAGTTCGCACCCAGCGTCGCGCCGCGCCTGATCACGGTGTCGCGGTAATCGTCCTTCCGCGACACCGCCGCGCGCGGGTTGTACACATTCGTGAACACCATGCTCGGCCCGCAAAACACGTCATCCTCGAGGGTGACGTTGTCGTAGATCGAGACGTTGTTCTGCACCTTGCAGTTGTTGCCGATCACGACGCGGTTGCCGACGAACACGTTCTGCCCGAACGAGCAGCGCTCGCCGATGCGCGCACCGCCGCTGATGTGCACCCAGTGCCAGATCCGCGTGTCATCG
>ENA-OFCF01000204-OFCF01000204.1-metagenomes-genome-assembly--contig:-NODE-204-length-29016-cov-4.401264_pt1 | contig 29016 bp, 24 predicted proteins | sample MGYA00153387_OFCF01 | MGnify analysis MGYA00153387 | reverse complement strand
CCAAATTCAAAAGTTGTGGCTTGTATGCAGCGGTAAATGGGTGAGCGGTGCGTGACAGCTTCGGGCATCGACAGCAGCGCCAGGTAGTACTGCAACTGCGCTTCAAAATCTTTACAGAAAAGACTGAAGTAAAGTTTCATGCGGCCACTTGGCTCGAGGCAACCAATCCGTAAGTCTTTTGGTACATCTGCTTGAGGTGCTCGCCCGCAGTGCAAGGTTCAAACAGCGGCTTGTCACCCTCTGCCAGTGTGCCGGGTACGGCTTCAATCAACGCCAAATAATCAGGCTCATAAAAAAACGGAATCGAGTAGCGCGCCTGGCCCCCCCGACAGCGTGTTACGCACCCGGTGCAGGCTGGATAGGTAACGGCCGTTGGTCCAGCGCGGCATCATGTCACCCAGGTTGACGATAAAGGTGTTGGGCATGGGCGGGGCGGCCAGCCAGCTGCCATTGGGCAAGCAGACTTCAAGCCCACCGTGTGCGTCTTGCGCTAGCAGCGTCAAAGCGCCCCAGTCAATGTGGGCACCTGCGCCAAAGGTACGGTCATCGGCGTCTGGCGGGTGGGCCGGGTAACGGATCAGGCGCAGCGTGACCATCGGGCTGTGGCTTGTCGCGTCGAAATAGGCTTCGGGCAAATGGAGCGACAACGCCAGCAACTGCATCAGCCGCCGTGACAAGCCGAGCAACGCCTGAATGTACGCCTCGCACTGTGCGGGTGCCTGTGAAAGCTCGGTCGGCCACTGGTTGCCGCCATAGGTTTGATAGCCCGCCAGCACATAAGGGTGGTTAACCGGGTAGGCCATGCCGCAATAAAAGCATTCTTTTAAATCGGGCCGGGCGGTTTCGTCCAGCGTTTGTGCACCTAACGCTTCAAAGCCGCGCATGGTTTTTGAATGGTGTGTCGCCAGTGCCTGACGTGTGGCCAGCGGCAGTTCCATCAGTTGCCGCGCCAGCTCAAATTGCTGGTCTATCCGCTCGGCTGGGACACCATGATTTTTGACATAAAAAAAGCCAGTCGCCATCGCAGCGATACGCATTTGCTCGGCCACCGCTTCGCTGGCTGAGCCGCCAGACTCTAAGGCACCAGCCAGGTCAATGACGGGAATCGCAGCACTGGCGGCCATGCCCTTTTAAGCCTTCAGTTTGCGATCTGCCGCAGTCGGCAAAAACTTGTCGGTCCAGATGTCGGCTACCGTCAGACCGGGCTTTAAGCCCAATGCGCCTATGGTCTCGTCCAGCGTGGCTTGCAGGCGCACCTGGGTGGCTGCGCCCCAGCCGTTGGCCAGCGTTTCAGGTGTGCGCATTGAGCCAGCCGCAATCAGTTTCAGGCGGTCAAACTCAATCGCCTCAGCCGCCAATGGCTCGCGTGCCTTGACGGCTGCGCCGCCGGCTTTCGGGTCGGCCATCGCCTCAGTCCAGCCGCGTGTCGTAGCTTTGACGAAGGCGCGCATGGCGTCGGGCGACTCGGCCAGGCTTTTTGGGTTGGCCACCAGGCCGTTGCCATAAGACTTCATGCCAAAGTCTGAAAATCTGAAAACAGTGAGCTGCCCAGGCGTCACGCCGCGCGCCTGCAGGTTGAGCAAACCGGTGAAGTAAAAGTAAGCCACGCCGTCAAAGTCGCCTTTGACAAACCGGGTATCTCCGATGTCTGGCGTGACGTTTTCCCATTTCACGCTGGCTGCGTCAAAGCCTTGGGCTTTGGCAAACACCGGGAACAGCTTGCGCGATGCATTGAACGGCTGACCCAGCAGGGTTTTACCCGCCAGGTCAGACGGTTTTTTGATCGGTCCGTCTTTGCGCGCCATCACCGAATTGGGGTTTAAATCGTACTGAATGGCCACGGCCGTCAGCTTGGCTGCCGGGTTGGCGGTGTTGAATTCGATCATGGTCGACAAGTCGGCTGAGGCCACGTCATAAGCACCACCAGCTACCAGGCTGATAGCGGCTGCTGAGCCGTTGCCAGTGTCAATGGTGACGTCCAGGCCAGCATCTTTGTAGTAGCCGCGTTGCTGGGCCAGCAAAAAGCCAGCGCCCGAGGCTTCAATCTTCCAGCCCAGGTTGAACTTGAGCTTTTGCAGGCTGCCCTGCGCCCGAACAAAAGGGGTGGCCGCGCACAGCACAGCGCTTGCAGCAGCGGCTTGAATCAGTGAACGACGTTGCATAGTGGTGCTCCTTGACACGGGGTGAAAGCATGGATGTGCGTTCTGTCGACGCGCGAGCCGGACCGCAATAGTCAGTGCACGATTTGTGCCAAGGGATTCGCACAATTGGAGCGCGTTCAATGAATGGTGGCTTGTGTAACAACCTTGGTCGAGCGCAGCTTACAAGGCTGATCTAAGTTACTAAATGCAAGGCCTGCGGAACTGGACGGCTAGAAGCTTGGGCCGCTAAAGGCGCCCAAACGAAAATTGGCCCCAGCAAGTCTGGTTTTTGACGATTTTGCCGGTGAATATCTGGCTATCTGGCAAGAAATCGGCGAAAAATAGATTGTTGCGGCCATTTTGCAGCCGACGTACCTTCTGGCGCCCAGGCTCTTAGGCTACGCGCTCCAAAATCAGCACGCCAAAAAATCCCAATCCGGCAATCAATGTCCATCTTAAAAGCACCAGGCCGTAGCGCTTGAAGCGCTCTTGCCCAGTGCCTGCGTAGAACATGAAAGACACCATCGCCCCCAGCAACATCAGCAAGACCAACCAGCGAAAAACGAGCACCATTTACTCCTTACTTACCAGGCACGCGCCAACGTAGCAAAGCCTTTGGGTGCGCGCTTTTCATCATCGAACGTAACGATTTCAAACGCATCAGGGCGCGAGAGTAGCTCCCTTAGAAGCTTGTTGTTGAGCGAATGGCCAGAGCGAAACGCACTGTACGCCGCCAGCAACGGCTTGCCCAGCAAATGCAAATCGCCCATGGCGTCCAGAATTTTGTGTTTTACAAACTCGTCGTTGTAGCGCAGGCCTTCGGTGTTGAGGACTTTGTAGTCGTCCATCACGATGGCGTTGTCCAGGCCGCCGCCCATCGCCAAGCCGTTGGCGCGCATCATTTCAACATCTTTGGTAAAGCCAAAGGTGCGGGCTCTGGCGATGTCGCGCGTGTAGGACCCAGAACTCATGTCAAATTCAACGCACTGGCCAGTTGAATCCACTGCCGGGTGGTCGAATTCAATTTCAAAACTGAGCTTGTAGCCCTCGTAAGGCGTCAAGCGTGCCCATTTGGTGGCTGCGCCTTCGCCTTCACGCACTTCAACTGGCTTTAAAACCCGGACGAAGCGCTTGGCTGCGTTTTGCAGCTCGATGCCTGCAGACTGCAACAAAAACACGAACGATGAAGCAGAGCCATCAAGAATCGGCACTTCTTCGGCGGTGATGTCAACGTAGAGGTTGTCAATGCCAAGTCCCGCACAGGCCGACATCAGGTGCTCGACGGTCAGCACTTTGGCGCTACCGTTTGAAATGGTTGAAGCCAGCCGGGTGTCGGTCACTGCGGTAGCCGACACCGGGATGTCGACCGGCTGCGGTAAGTCAACGCGCCTGAAAACAATGCCCGTGTCCACCGCAGCGGGCCGCAGAGTAAGCTCTACCCTCTGACCGCTGTGCAGACCCACCCCTACGGCTTTGGTGAGCGATTTAAGGGTTCGTTGAGCAAGCATGGTTCTATTTTAATTTGAACCGTTATCTTGCATGCGCGAAGGGATTAATGGGACGAAAAGCGTAGCGAGCAGGCCAAGCACCCGTCGCCGGCAAGCCCTAAGGCTGGGCACGGCCCCCTCGGGGGGCCGCGTAGTACGCGAAGCGACAAGCGTGGGGGTCAGTTAATCGGCTTGTTTGCGCAGAAATGCGGGTATCTCAAAATCATCCATACCGCCAGACGCCAAAGCATCTACCTTGGCCGCCGCCTGCGTGCGGTTGGTGCGCCACACGCTTGGAACAGACATGTTTCCATAGTCTGGCTGGCCGTGACCCATCGACGGCTGTGCTGAATTGCCCATACTCGCCACTGTGTTGAGCGTTGGCACATTAAAAGGTACGTTGTCGGTTCCAGTGCGCAGCACTTGCAACGGCGGCGCATGGCGGCGCACGCCTTGACGGCTAAGACCCGTGGCCACTACCGTTACGCGAATGTCTTCACCCAGCTTGTCGTCGTACGCCGCGCCATAAATCACGTGCGCATCAGGCGATGCATAAGCGCGAATGGTGTTCATTGCCAACTTGGACTCGCTTAACTTGAGCGAGCCTTTAGCCGCGGTCACCAACACCAGCACGCCTTTGGCGCCGGACAGATCAATGCCTTCAAGCAGTGGGCAAGCAACTGCCTGCTCAGCAGCGATGCGGGCGCGGTCTGGTCCGCTGGCCACTGCAGTTCCCATCATGGCTTTACCAGGCTCGCCCATCACGGTGCGCACATCCTCAAAGTCAACGTTGACGTTGCCGTACTCGTTGATGATCTCGGCAATGCCGCCAACGGCGTTTTTCAAAACGTCATTGGCATGTGCAAAAGCTTCGTCTTGCGTGACTTCGTCGCCAAGTACTTCCAGCAGCTTCTCATTGAGCACCACAATCAGCGAGTCAACGTTGGCTTCCAGTTCAGCCAGGCCCAGGTCGGCGTTGGTCATGCGGCGGCCGCCTTCGAACTCGAACGGCTTGGTGACGACGCCCACCGTCAAAATACCCATTTCTTTTGCGATTCGGGCAATAACCGGCGCTGCGCCGGTACCTGTGCCGCCGCCCATGCCAGCAGTGATAAACAACATGTGCGCGCCGTCAATGGCATTGCGAATATCGTCCACTGCCATCTCTGCTGCATCGCGGCCCCTTTCTGGCTTGCTGCCAGCGCCCAAACCGCTGCCGCCCAGCTGAATCGTTTTGTGTGCGCTGCCTCGCGTGAGCGCTTGCGCATCGGTGTTGGCGCAAATGAACTCTACGCCCTGCACGCCGCACGCGATCATGTGGCCGACCGCGTTACCGCCGCCGCCGCCGACACCAATCACCTTGATTTGTGTGCCCTGGTTGAACTCTTCGACTTCAATCATTTCGATACTCATGGGGAGCCTCCTGTTTCAGTTAATTTGCAGTTGCCTAAAAAAATTGTCTTTTGTTTTTGGTTGGGTATTCATGAGGGCGGATCAGCGCCTCCTGACCGGGTGTGTGGCGGTGCCGTGGGAACAAAAGGTGGGTAATGTTTCATAGGGGGCTCATCAAAAGTTACCTACAAACCAGTCTTTGACACGGCCAAAAGCGTTGTGAACGCTGCCCGCTTTTTGCGATACCTTATAGCCGCGGATTCGGGCAAGGCGCGCCTCTTCGAGCAGTCCCATCACCGTCGCGGCCCTGGCTTGCGCGACCATGTCGTAGAGCGAACTTGAATAGCGCGGAATCCCGCGCCGCACAGGCTTCAAAAAAATATCTTCGCCCAGCTCGACCATGCCTGGCATCACGGCGCTGCCACCAGTAATCACAATGCCGGATGACAGCACTTCTTCATAGCCAGACTCGCGGATCACCTGCTGAACCAATTGGTAAATTTCTTCAATGCGCGGCTCAATCACGCCCGCGAGTGCCTGCTTGCTGAGAAGCCGCGGCGCGCGATCTCCCAGGCCGGGCACTTCAACTTGCGTGTCGGGGTCGGCCAGCAGTTGCTTGGCGTAGCCGCTTTCGACCTTGATGTCTTCTGCGTCTTTGGTAGGTGTGCGCAGCGCCATGGCAATGTCGCTGGTGATCAAATCCCCAGCGATGGGGATCACTGCCGTGTGGCGAATGGCACCGCCGGTGAAAATCGCCACGTCGGTGGTTCCTGCGCCGATGTCTACCAGCGCCACACCCAGCTCCTGCTCGTCTTGCGTGAGCACGGCCAGGCTCGATGCCAGCGGGTTCAGCATCAGCTGGTCAACTTCCAGGCCGCAGCGCCGTACGCACTTGATGATGTTTTCAGCGGCGCTTTGTGCGCCGGTGACGATGTGTACTTTGGCCTCCAGCCGAATGCCGCTCATGCCGATCGGTTCACGCACATCCTGGCCGTCAATCACGAACTCTTGCGGCTCCACCAGCAACAAGCGCTGGTCGGTCGAAATGTTGATGGCCTTGGCGGTTTCAATCACGCGGGCAACGTCGGCCTGAGTGACTTCCTTGTCTTTCACCGCCACCATGCCGCTTGAATTAATTCCGCGAATATGACTGCCGGTAATGCCGGTATACACGCGCGCAATCTTGCAATCTGCCATCAACTCAGCTTCTTTCAAGGCTTGCTGAATGCTCTGCACCGTTGCATCAATGTTGACCACCACACCGCGCTTCAGCCCGTTGCTGGCAGCAATACCCAAGCCTGCTAATTTAAGCTCACCACCAGGCATGACTTCAGCGACCACCACCATGACCTTGCTGGTTCCGATGTCCAGCCCGACCACCAAGTCTTTGTATTCTTTGGCCATAGCTTTACCTTTTTACTTTCTTGTCATCTTTTTCGCTTGCAGTGACGGTGGTAACGCCCCGCAGTTTGAGTGCGTAACCGTTGCTGTAACGCAGGTCGGCTGATTCAAGGTCTCTGCCGTATCTGGAAGACACTTGTGTAAGCGTGGACAGAAATCGCTGGGTGCGCGCATCAATGTCGTCAACCGAGCCTTGGCCCAGCTCCAGCTCGGCACCACTGTCGAGCTTTGCGCGCCAGCTTCCCTGGCTCGTCAACTCAAGTCGTTCGAGCACGGCGTCAATTTTTTCAAAACGGGGAGCCAGCTTGCGATAGCCGCTCAGCACCAGCGGTGCCTGGCCTGCGGGACCATTGAGCTGCGGCAGATCCACTGACTCGACCTCATCCTGATTGGCCTCAAAAACTTCACCAAAGTTGTTCAGCAAGCGCGTATCGCCTTCGGGGCCCCAAAACGCCTCCGCCCGGTGCTCTTCCAACACAACCTTGAGCCGATCAGGAAACTGACGCAGTACCACCGCTTGCCTTACCCAAGGGGCGGACTCAAACACCGCTCGGGTTTGGGCCAGATCAACTGTGAAAAAATTGCCGGTTAAGCGAGGCGCAACGTTGGCCCGCAGCGTCAGCGCATTGTTGTGGGTCACATCGCCCTGCACGGTGATAACGCTGAGGCTGAAAAGCGACTGGCGCATCAGCCACGACACCATCACGGCCACAGCCATTACCGCAAATGCCAAACTGCACAGCAGCGTCACCAGATTCATCAGCTTGATATCTGGTGGCATGGGAACGGGCATTGGCAGCGCACGTGTCATGCAACTGCTCCTGGTGTTGCGTCGTAGTCCAGCCCGGCAGAGCTGAGTATCTCCAGGCACAACGCTTCATAAGACATGCCGCTGGCTCGCGCAGACATTGGCACCAGAGAATGGCTCGTCATACCGGGCGAAGTGTTGACTTCAAGCAGGTACGGATTGCGCGTGCGCTTGTCAATCATCACGTCTGCGCGCGCCCAGCCGCGACACCCCAGCGAGCGGTAGGCCTTGAGCACCAGTGCCTGAATCGCGGCCTCTTCCCCTTCCGGAAGCCCAGCGGGCACATGGTAGTGGGTGGTGTCGGTGAAGTACTTGTTTTGGTAATCGTAATTGCCGCCTGACGCGACGATGCGGATCACCGGCAGTGCATGTGCGGCATCACCTGTGCCGAGCACCGGACACGTCACTTCGTCGCCGTCGATAAATTGCTCACACAGCACATCTGCGTCCATCATGGCGGCCTGGCGGACTGCAGCGGCCATATCGGCGCGGGTTTGCACTTTGCTCAGGCCTATCGATGAGCCTTCCCGCGATGGTTTGACAATCAGCGGCAGGCCCAGCGTATCAACGGCGGCATCAACGTCCGCAGCACTGTAAGTTCCCCGCGTCAGCAACACATGTTTGGGCATGGGCAAGCCGCCAGACATCAGAACGCGCTTGGTCATCACCTTGTCAATGGCAATACTGGAAGCCATCACACCCGATCCGGTGTACGGTATTCCCATCAATTCGAGCGCGCCTTGCACTGTGCCGTCTTCACCAAACCGGCCGTGCAATGCAATAAAGCAACGCGCAAAGCCTTCTGATTTAAGGGCGCCCATTTCAACCTCGTGCGGATCAAACGGATGGGCGTCAACCCCACTGGAAAGCAGCGCCTGCAGCACGCCGTTGCCCGACATGAGGGAGACTTCCCGCTCTGCGGATTTCCCGCCCATGAGCACGGCGACCTTGCCATATTTATGATCAAATTGGCTCATAGATCAACACCTTCAGGCGCAAGCAGCTCATTAATCGATAGCATATCGACCACTTTTTGCGGCACTGTGCCAATTGAGCCAGCACCCATACAGAGCAGCACATCGCCAGCTACCGTGTTGTTGATAATTTCTTGGGCCATGGTGTCAATTGCATCCACGAATAAAGGCTCAACCTTGCCCGCTATCCGCAAGGCTCGTGCAAGCGCACGACCATCGGCCGCCACAATCGGTTGCTCGCCCGCGGCATACACCTCAGACAACAACACGGCATCGGCCTGGCCGATGACCTTGACGAAGTCTTCAAAACAGTCGCGTGTTCTGCTGTAGCGGTGCGGCTGAAACGCCAGCACCAATCGCCTGCCAGGAAAGGCGCCGCGCGCTGCAGCCAGCGTCGCAGCCATCTCGACCGGGTGGTGTCCGTAGTCTTCAATCAGTGTGAACCGCCCGCCGCCCTGCGCCGGCATTTCGCCGTAGCTTTGGAAGCGCCGCCCAACACCTTTGAACTCTGCCAGTGCCTTTTGCACGGCCGCATCGGGCACATTGAGTTCCACGGCAACCGCAATAGCTGACAGAGCATTGAGCACGTTGTGCTCACCCGCCAGATTGAGCACGACATCCAGATCGGGCAGAACCACCCCATTGCGCCGTTGCGCCGTAAAGTGCATTTGCCCGCCGACGTGGCGCACATTTAAGGCGCGGACTTGAGCGTCTTCGCCAAAACCGTAGCTGGTAATGGGGCAAGTGACCAGCGGCACTATTTCCCGAATCGCAGCATCGTCAGTGCACAAAATGGCGGTGCCATAAAACGGCATGCGGTGCAAAAAGTCCACGAAGGCTTTTTTCAGGTTGCCGAAATCATGGCCATATGTTTCCATGTGGTCTGCATCAATATTGGTGACTACTGCCATCACTGGCAGCAAGTTTAAAAACGACGCATCGGATTCGTCTGCTTCCACCACGATGTAATCGCCTGCACCCAGCTTTGCATTGGCCCCAGCGCTGTTCAACCGCCCGCCAATCACGTACGTTGGGTCTAGCCCGCCCTCGGCCAGAATGCTTGCTACAAGGCTGGTGGTGGTGGTTTTGCCGTGGGTGCCTGCAATCGCGATGCCCTGCTTGAGGCGCATCAGCTCCGCCAGCATCAATGCGCGCGGCACAACCGGAATGCGTTTTTCACGCGCGGCAACTACCTCAGGGTTATCCGCCTGCACCGCGGTTGACGTGACGACCGCGTCGACTGTCGCCAGATTTTCGGCTGCGTGGCCCACGAAAGTTTTTACACCAAGCCTTGATAGTCGCCGCAATGTGCTGCTGTCAGACAGGTCAGAGCCTGAAATGACGTAGCCCAGGTTGTGCAGTACTTCGGCGATGCCCGACATGCCGGAGCCGCCCACACCAATGAAGTGGATGTGTTTGATGGCATGCTTCACGCGAATGCCTCACACTCTGCCACCAGGCGTGCAGTTGCATCAATTTTTCGCATTGTTTTGGCCTGTAGCGCAATGTTCATGAGTGCGAGTCGCTCTGTTTTTTGTAGCATATCGGCTAGCACTGCCGGAGTCAAATTTTTTTGCTGAATAAGCCAGCCACCGCCGCTATCGACCAAAAATCGCGCGTTGGTGGTTTGGTGGTCGTCTACCGCCGAAGGAAACGGAACGAACAGCGCAGCAGCGCCGACAGCGGCGATTTCAGTGACCGTGCTGGCCCCGGCGCGGCAAACAATCAGGTCGGCAGCTGCAAAGGCACTCGCTGTATCGTCAATGAAAGGGGTGAGCGTTGCCCCAACACCAGCAGCTTGGTAATTGCTGCGCAGCTCGTCAATTTGTTTGCCGCCGCTTTGGTGGGTGACGATTGGGCGCTGAGCTTCAGGGATTAAAGCCAAGGCTTGCGGAACGATCGAATTGAGCGCCTTCGCACCCAAACTTCCACCGACCACCAGCAAGCGGAGCGGCCCGGTGCGGCCCGCTAGCCGCACTGCAGGTTCGGCCTGCGTGGTAAAGGCTGCGCGCATGGGGTTACCAATCCATTCGCCGTTCTTGAGCACATTTGGAAAAGCGGTGAACACCTTGTCGGCCACCATCGCAAGCACTTTATTGACCATTCCCGCAACTGAATTTTGCTCATGCAGCACCAGCGGTTTGCCCAGCAACACGCTCATCATTCCAGCCGGGAACGCAATGTACCCGCCCAGTCCAATCACCACGCTGGGCTTCACCCGGCGCAGCACTCGAATACTTTGCCAGAACGCTTTGAGCAATCGCATTGGAAGCAGTGCCAGAGTCACGGGCCCCTTGCCACGCACTCCTGAAAAATCGATCGATTCAAACGCAAAACCACGGGGCGGAACCAGTTGGCTTTCCATACTCGGGTTTGCCGCTGTGCCCGTACCGCCAAGCCAATGCACCCGCCAGCCCTTGTCGCGCAAAGCTTCGGCAACCGCCAGTCCCGGAAAAATATGGCCGCCCGTGCCGCCAGCCATGATCAAGGCACAAGGCTGCGTCATGCGCGGCCTCCCCGCATCAGCAACCGGTTCTCGTAGTCGATTCTCAAGACGACCGCCAAAGAAATCAAATTCATCAAAATCGCAGAGCCGCCGTAGCTCATCAGCGGCAGCGTCAGGCCTTTGGTGGGCAGTGCGCCCAGGTTCACGCCAATGTTGATGAAGGTCTGAAACCCAATCCAGATGCCAATGCCCTGCGCAGTAAGCCCGGCAAAAAGCCGATCAAGTGCAATCGACTGGCGGCCAATGTGCATGATGCGCCTGACCATCCACATAAACAGCCCAATCACCGTGAGCACGCCAATCAAACCAAACTCTTCACCAATAACCGCCATCAAAAAGTCAGTGTGCGCCTCTGGTAACCAGTGCAGTTTTTCAATGCTGCCGCCAAGCCCAACGCCAAATACTTCGCCTCGGCCAAACGCAATCAGCGAATGGGACAACTGGTAGCCTTTGCCCATCGAATACTTTTCACTCCATGGATCAAGATAGGCAAAAATCCGCTCGCGCCGCCAGTCACTGAGCATGACCATCAGCGCAAAAGCAACTACCACCACCAAGGCAATCACAAAGAACATGCGTGCGTTAACGCCACCCAAAAAGAGGATGCCCATTGCAATCACTGAAATCACCATGAACGCGCCCATATCAGGCTCAGCAAGAAGTAGCAAACCCACTACGCCAATCGCAATTGCCATAGGCATTACAGCCCGGAAAAAACGCTCTTTGACCTCCATTTTGCGAACCATGTAGTCAGCGGCATACAGAAGTACCGCGAACTTTGCCAGCTCTGAAGGTTGGAAATTCATAAAGCCCAAGGTGATCCAGCGCCGCGCGCCGTTGACGCCTTTTCCGATGAACGGCACCAGCACCAACATGAGCAGCACCAGCGACACCACAAACAACCAGGGCGCTGCCTTTTCCCAGGTAGCCACTGGAACCTGGAACGCCAAAAATGCCACCAGCCCAGCCACTGTGAGCGACAAAAGGTGGCGGGTTAAAAAATGGGTGTGTGCGTAGCGTGCGAACTTTGGGTTGTCCGGCATCGCGATCGAAGCCGAATACACCATCACCAAACCAAACATCAACAGCGCCACGGTCACCCAGACCAGCGCCTGGTCAAAGCCTGCCAGCGTGATGGATGCCGGGCGCGTACTTCCCGAGCGCTGTACGCCGAGGCGCACAGGCAATACCAGGCTACCCGCATCACCGGCCGCCTTTCGTGCCCCGAAGAGCCAACCGAAAATACGCGAAGCAGTCACAGCGTGACTCCCCTGTCAACTGCCAGTGCCGCTACTGCGTCGCAGAATGCGTGGGCGCGATGCTCGTAGTTGTCAAACATGTCAAAGCTTGCGCAGGCCGGCGACATGAGAACAGCATCGCCCAGCTCAGCGTGGGACGTCGCGAGGCTGACAGCCTCGGCCATGGAGGCGGCATTAAACAGAACTGCAGAAGCCTCCTTCAGCGCGGATCGAATCAGCGGTGCATCACGGCCAATGAGCACTACCGCACGTGCATAACGCAACACTGGCTGAAGCAGTGGAGAAAAATCTTGCCCTTTCCCCTCGCCACCCAGGATGACCACCAGCTTGCGGCCAGCGCCCAGCCCAGACAATGCGGCAACCGTCGCGCCCACATTGGTGCCCTTGCTGTCATCAAAGTATTCAATGCCATCGACGACTGCAACAGGCTGCACCCGGTGTGGCTCCCCGCGGTACTCGCGAAGCCCGTGCAGAGTTGGCGCCATCGCACAGCCAACTGCGTTGGCCAACGCCAGCGCAGCAAGTGCGTTGGCCGCATTGTGCAGTCCAGCGATGCGCAATGCATCCACTGGCATCAAGCGCTGGATGAAAAGCTCGACCGCTTCGGCCTTGCTGCCCCGTTTGGGCTTGATCGACTCATCCAGTTCAGCAGCACGAACCAGCCACGCGATGCCGTTCAGCGTCTTAATCCCGTAGTCACCCGGGCGCTGCGGCTCGTCCAGCCCAAACGTGGTGTACTTGCGGGGCGGTTTGCCCTTGCTATCGATCGGCTTGCCCGCCATGACTTGCGCGTCGTTTCGATTGAGAAGCAGGCAAGCGGTGCTACCGTAAATGTTCGCCTTGGCGGCAGCGTACGCTGCATTTGTTTCGTGCCAGTCCAGATGGTCTTGAGAAATATTCAACACCGTTGCCACTGTGGGCTCAAAATTGTGCACGCCATCAAGCTGAAAGCTTGACAACTCTAGTACCCATACATCCGGTAGCTGCTGAGCGTCAATGCGTTCGCCTAATGTGTCCAGCAGAGTAGGGCCGATGTTGCCAGCCATCACCACAGACTTCCCCGCACGCGCTACCAGCTGCGCCGTGAGCGCAGTCACAGTTGTTTTACCGTTTGTTCCGGTGATACCGATCACCTGAGGCGCGTAGGCATGGTCCGTTTGCAACTCTTTAAGCACTTGGGAAAAGATGCTTAGCTCATTGCCCACAGCAGTTCCACGTGCTGCCGCTGCATCGGTAATCGCGGCTATGGACAGTGGGCTCAAGCCAGGGCTTTTAAGCACCATGTCAAATACGGCGGAACCGAACAGGGCTTCGTCCAAGGGTGCACAAACGAAAACTGCTTGGGGCAAAGTGCTGTGCAAGGCGTCAAGTTGTGGCGGCGCCGCCCGTGTATCGGCAACGGTTACGCTCGCACCTGACCTGACGCACCAGCGTGCAAGCGCCAAGCCAGATTGGCCCAGGCCCAACACCAGTACGTTTTTAGCCGAGAGGTTTTTCATCTGAGCTTGAGCGTTGACAGGCCAACCAGGCACAGCAGCATCGTGATGATCCAGAAACGCACGACGACCTGCGTTTCTTTCCAGCCGCTTTTCTCAAAGTGGTGGTGGAGCGGTGCCATCTTCAGAATTCGGCGGCCCGCGCCAAAACGCTTTTTGGTGTACTTGAAATACACCACCTGCAGCATGACGGAAAGCGCTTCCACAACGAAGATGCCGCCCATAATCGCCAGCACAATTTCCTGCCGCACTATGACGGCGATAGTGCCGAGTGCTGCACCCAACGCCAACGCGCCGACGTCCCCCATAAACACTTGCGCCGGATGCGTGTTAAACCATAAAAACGCCAGACCGCTACCGGCCATAGCGGCACAAAAAATCAACAACTCACCAGAGCCTGGAATATGTGGAAAAAGCAAATACTTCGAGTAAACAGAACTGCCTGTGACATACGCGAAAATGCCGAGAGCCGACCCCACCATCACCACAGGCATGATGGCCAGGCCATCGAGCCCATCCGTTAGGTTGACGGCATTGCTTGAGCCCACAATCACCAGATAGGTCAGGATGACAAATCCGAAAACGCCCAAGGGGTAACTGACTTCTTTTACAAACGGCACCAACAGCCCGGCCTTAGGCGGCAGATTCACGTCAAATCCGGACTGAACCCAGCTGATGAAGAGGCCAATCACGCGCAGGTTAGAGCTCTCGGAAATACTGAACACCAGGTACAGGGCAGCCACCAAACCAATCAGTGACTGCCACATGTATTTCTCACGCGAACGCATGCCCTCAGGGTCCTTGTGTACTACCTTGCGCCAGTCATCGGCCCAACCTATCGCACCAAATCCGAGCGTGACAACCAGCACAATCCATACAAATCGGTTGGATAAATCTGCCCAAAGCAGAGTGGCGATGGCTATCGACAACAAAATGAGAACCCCACCCATCGTGGGTGTGCCTGATTTGGCCAAGTGCGTTTGCATTGCGTATTCGCGGATCGGTTGACCCAGCTTGAGTGAGACCAACCGACGAATTACAAACGGGCCAGCCACCAAACCAATCAACAACGCAGTAAGCGCCGCCATAACTGCACGGAAGGTCAAATACTGGAACACCCGAAATGAGCCGAATTCAGGCGACAAGGTTTGGAGCCACTGGGCCAGGTTAAGCAGCATGGCTCTGATCCTTTTGTCCTAGTTCTTTAATCACGATGTCTTTTTCGTACCTGTTAATGGCTGCAATGGTGCGCTCCATCTTCATGAAGCGAGAGCCTTTGACCAACACGGAACCAACAGTTTTCAGCTGACTGAGCAGCGCAGCATTCAAGGATTCGACATCTTCAAAATGTTGCCCCGCCACAAAACTCTTGCTTGCCAGCGCTGCTTGCTCGCCGAGCGTAAACAGGCTTTCAATTCCTTTGCTACGAGCGTAAAAACCAGCTTCTGCGTGAAACTGCGGCCCTTGCGCGCCCACTTCGCCCATATCGCCCATCACCAGCAACCGCGGGCCAGGCAGCTCTGCGAGCAAGTCGATGGCGGCTTGCATGGAATCAGGGTTGGAATTGTAGGTATCGTCAACCAGCGTTACCTCGCGGCCAGACAAGTGCAGGGTTGTAGCGCGCGAGCGCCCCTTGACCGGCATGAATGCGGACAAGCCGCTGCTGATGCAGACAAGCGGTACGCCGGCAGCCAATGCACATGCGGTAGCAGCCAATGCGTTTTTCACGTTGTGCCTGCCAGCGATTTGTAGCTTGAATTCGACTGGACCAAATGACGTGTTTGCCATTACCTTCCAGCCGCTGCCCATCCAGTGCGCCCGCCCGGTGACGTCTGCAGCGCCATCCAGGCTAAACGTCAACGTTTTGCGAACGCCCGCCATGGTACGCCAGATGCTGGTGTAAGCATCATCCGCCGGGAACACGGCGACTCCGTCCTGACGCATCGACTCGACTACGCTGCCGTTTTCACGCGCGACTGCTTCCACCGACTCCATAAACTCGAGGTGCTCCCGTTGCGCGTTGTTGACCAGTGCCACTGTCGGGTTAGTGAGTTTGGCCAAATACGCAATCTCACCTGGGTGATTCATTCCCAGTTCCACCACACCAATTTGATGGGTGCTGGCAAGCCGCAAAAGCGTTAGCGGAACACCAATGTCATTGTTGAAATTCCCCTCCGTTGAAAATGCCTGGTCTCCCTTGTAGGCCTGCAAGATGGAAGCAACCATCTGCGTAACGGTTGTTTTGCCATTGCTGCCGGTGACTGCAATCAGCGGCAGTTCGAACTGGGAACGCCAAGCTGCGGCAAGCTCGCCAAGTGCCAACCTGGAGTCGTGAACCAGCAGGCCAGGCAATCCAGAAGCTCTCAACCCGGACTGTGCAATGGCTGCGACTGCGCCCCGCGCCTTGGCTTGTTCCAGAAAACTGTTGGCATCGAAGGTTTCACCCTTCAGCGCAACGAACAAATCTCCCGCTTTTAGTGAGCGCGTGTCCGTATGAACTCGCTCAATGTCAATCTCACCACTACCAAAAGTTTGAGATGCGGTTACCCAGTGGAAAACCTGGCCCAGCTTCATCATGCCAAGCTCCTTGCTGCATCAGCCGCAGATCGCGCGTCAAGCGCGGTACGCGCGTGGCTGAGGTCAACAAACGGGTATCGAACTCCGCTAATTTCCTGGAAGTCCTCATGGCCCTTGCCGGCGATCAACACTACGTCGTTTGCACTTGCGCGTGCAATCGTTTCTGCAATCGCTTTTGCACGGTCAGGCTGAATGCGCACCGCAGCGCTTGCTGCCAAACCAGACGTAATTTGACCAATGATGGCGTCAGCACTTTCGCGGCGCGGGTTGTCACTGGTCACCACAATCTGGTCGGCATTTCTTTGTGCGGCGACGCCCATCAGCGGGCGCTTGACCGTGTCGCGATCACCGCCACAACCAAACACACACCACAATTTACCTTGTCGTTTCGCACTTACCGGCTTTAGCGCCAACAGCACTTTTTCAAGCGCATCAGGGGTGTGTGCATAGTCAATAACAACCAATGGCGCACCAGTCGCAGAAACGCTGTTTAGCCGCCCCGGCACAGCCGGAAGATCAACGCAAGACCTCGCAGCATCTTTTAATGAAACTCCCAGTGCGCGAAGGGCGCCAACAACACACAGCAAATTTGAAACATTAAAGATGCCAAGAGTCGCTGCCGAAACGGTGTATTTTTCTTGCCCCTCAATCAAGTCGAAGGTCAGCGACTCGGCACCTTGCTGAACGGAACGCGCCTCAATCCGCGCAGTTCTGGTGCAAGACACAGTCCAGACATCTACGCCTGTGGACACCAATTTCCAATTGAGCTCGGCGCCTTTTGCATCGTCGATATTTACCACCGCAGACTTTAACCCTGCCCACGCAAAAAGGGACTCTTTTGCCGCCCAATAATGCGCCATTGACTGGTGGTAGTCGAGATGATCCTGCGTGAAATTGGTAAATACCGCGACTTGGATATTGGTGGCATCCAGGCGATGCTCCGCAATTCCGATCGAAGAAGCCTCAATCGCGCACGCAGTAAATCCTTCATCCACAAAACGCCGAAGTTGCCCTTGAAGCAACACCGGATCAGGCGTAGTTAGCCCGTTAGAAACGACAGCGGACGGAGCACCTATTCCAAGGGTTCCAACAAGGCCGCATTTGCGCCCCAGCCCCGTCAACGCGTTGGCCAACCACCAGGCGGTCGATGTTTTTCCGTTCGTTCCGGTGATAGCCACCGTTTGCAGCTGCTCGCTGGGGTGTTCGTAGTAAGCGGCAGCAATTGACGCTGCTGCACTTTTCAGTTGCGGGTAGGTGCCAACGCGTGCATCGGAAAATCCAAAGCGCTCCGCGTCGTGCTCTTCCATCAAACAGGCGTTCGCTCCGGCACCAAGAGCCTTGCCAATGAATTGGCGCGCATCCACAGACGCACCGGGCCAAGCGACGAAGCCGTCTCCCAGGCGTACTTTCCTGCTGTCTGTCGTCAAATCGCCAGACACCCGCGCCTGCAGCCAGGCTGCGGCGGCTTGGGGTGATTGAAGTTGCGTTCTCAAAACGACTCCTCAACTACTCGCGTCACGATTTGCGGCTTGACGGACATGTCGGGCTGAACGCCTTTGATGCGCAGTGCCTGTTGAACCAATTCGCTGAAAACTGGCGCAGCCACTTCGCCGCCGTAGTACTTGCCAGCGCGAGGTTCGTCAATCATGACTGCAACGATGACCCTGGGCTTGTCAATCGGCGCCATTCCCACGAACCAGCCTCGATACTTTCGGTCTTTGTCCGTGCCATAGCTCTTGCCGACTTGCTTAAAGGCTGTACCAGACTTCCCGCCAACTGAGTAACCCAGCGTTTGCGCTTTCTGACCGGTGCCGCCGGGACCCGCAGCCATTTGCAGCATTTTTCGAATCTCAATCGCGGTTTTAGGCGAGAACACGCGAACGCCAACGGCAGGCTCTTCGCTTTTGAGCAGCGTCGTGTTGATGATTTGGCCATCATGGCCAAATACCGTGTATGCCCGTGCCATCTGGAAAAGCGATGCTGACAAGCCGTAGCCATACGACATCGTGGCCTGCTCGATGGGTCGCCATGTTTTGTACGGCCTGAGCCGACCAGAAACTACACCAGGAAATGTTATTTGCGGCTTCTGGCCAAATCCTGCCTGAGAAAAGGTTTCCCACATTTCTCGCGGCTGCATTTGCATCGCTAATTTGACCGTGCCGACATTGCTTGACTTTTGTAACACTTGCTGAACCGACAGCACGCCATTCGGGTGCGCATCAGAGATCGTTGAGCCCGTGATTTGAATGCGTCCCGGCGCTGTTTGGATGGACGTCTCTGGCTTGACCCGGCCTGACTCCAGCGCAATGCCCACCGTAAAAGCCTTCATCACCGACCCTGGCTCAAAGGTGTCTGTAAGTGCAATATTGCGCAGCTGGCTATTTGTGACGTTTTGTCTGTTGTCGGGGATGTAGCTGGGGTAATTTGCCATCGCAAGGACTTCTCCTGTCACGGCGTCCAGCATCACCACACTTCCTGCAACCGCCTTGTTTGCGATCACGGCGTCGCGCAGCTTTTGGTACGCCACAAACTGCATCTTGCTGTCGATGGACAGCTGCAAATCCTGGCCATCTACCGGCAAGATTTGTTCGCGGGTGTCTTCGACCACGCGCCCCATTCGGTCTTTTATCACCCGGCGAGAGCCCGGACGCCCCTGCAGCTCTTTGTTGTACGCTACCTCTACGCCAGCGATACCCCTGTCTTCAACGTCGGTAAAACCCACCACATGGGCAACGGTCTCACCTTCGGGATACTGCCGTTTGTATTCCTTGCGCTGGTAGATTCCTTTGATTGCCAAGCCTGCAATTTTTTGCCCCACCGCATCGTCCACCTGTCGCTTGATCCAGACGAAGTTTTTTTCTTCATCCGCGAGTTTCTTGTTCAGCTCCGACAGCGGCATTTCAAGTAATTTAGCCAGTGCCTGAAGCTGCTGCTGGCTAGCCTCCACGTCTTGCGGAATTGCCCAAATACTTGGCGCTGGCACGCTCGATGCAAGTATCAGACCGTTGCGATCAAGAATACGGCCCCGATTGGCGGGCAACTCAAGCGTACGGGCAAATCGCACCTGGCCTTGCTTTTGAAAAAATGAATTCCCCAAAACCTGCACGTATGCTGCCCTTCCAGCAAGACCCACAAAGCCCAGCGCAATTGCGGCGACGACAAACTTGCTTCGCCACACTGGCGTTTTACTGGCCAATAGTGGGTTGGACGTGTAGAGAACACTTTTGCTCATGGCCTGGCCCCCGAAGTATTCAGTACGCCGCTGGCAGATGAATCCGGGCCTGCTGCGTCTGGCGCGTTGGGCGAGACGGACAGAGCCTCTGACCCACCGCGGCCAGTCGAAACGTACTGCGTGATTGCAGGTGTCACCGTGCGCATTTGCAATTTCTCTTTTGCCAGCTTTTCTACTCTCAAAGGCGTGGCTTGTCCGCGTTTCTCAACTTGCAATCGCTCGTTTTCAGTTTCTAACCTGGCAAGCTGCGTGCTTGCTTTTTCGAGCTCCGCATACAGCCTACGCGATTCATATTGGGTACGGACCAAATAGAAAGCACTGGCAACGACAGCCAACAACAAAATCAGGTTGAGCCGAATCACAGAGCCACCTCAGTGCGTTCAGCAATGCGCATCACCGCGCTACGAGAGCGAGGATTGGAGTCGACCTCTTGCGCGCCCGGCTTGATACGCCCAAGCGACTTCAAACGCATGGCCTTGGGTTCTGCAAATGGTGCCCTGCGATCAAATACCTCGCGAGAATGCTCCGCGATAAATTGCTTGACGATCCGGTCTTCGAGCGAATGAAAACTGATCACCACGAGGCGGCCTCCAGGCTTTAAAACGTTTAGCGAAGTGGCTAATGCCTGGCTGAGCTCTTCAAGCTCAGCGTTGATGAAAATCCGAAAAGCCTGAAACGTGCGCGTTGCAGGGTCCTTGCCCGGCTCGCGGGTTTTGACTGCGCCTGCCACGATCTCGGCCAGTTCAGCGGTGCGTTCGATCCTGCCCCGGACCGCGCGGACGCGATCAATTGCTTTTGCAATCTGCCCAGCAAACCGCTCTTCGCCATAGTCACGAATCACCTCCGTGATGCGCTCTACCGATGCCTCGGCCAGCCAATCGGCAATGCTCTGCCCACGGGTGGTGTCCATTCTCATGTCCAGTGGCCCGTCGCCCCGGAACGAGAACCCGCGCGCCGGATTGTCGATTTGCGGTGAACTGATACCCAGATCCATCAGCAATCCCGCGGCGCTGGACGGCTGCAAAGTGCACAGCTGGTTGAAGCCCTCGTGTCGAATGGAAAACCTTGGATCGGAAATGCCTGATGCCTCGGCAATTGCCTCCAGGTCTTTGTCGAAAGCCAGCAGGCTGCCCCTTGGCGACAGCTGAGACAAAATCAGGCGCGAATGACCGCCACGCCCAAAGGTTGCGTCGATGTAGTACTCGTCCGGATTGATTTGAAGCGCCTCTACGGCTTCGTTCAACAAGACGGTGCGGTGTGTCCATAGTGCAGTCACCGACACGGCTTAAAAAGAAAAATCTTTAAAAACATCAGGCATATCGCCCTTGATGTGCTCGGCCTCTTGCGTTGCGTACGTTGGCGCATCCCACAATTCAAAATGCCCACCCATTCCGAGCAAAACCACGTCCTTACTGATTCCAGCAGCGGAGCGCAACTCTGGCGATACAAGCACGCGCCCGGTAGCGTCCATATCGACGTCCATCGCATTTCCAAGAAAAATACGCTTCCACCACTGCGCCTGCATAGGAAGCGCCGCAATGCGGTCGCGAAACTTTTCCCATTCGTTACGCGGGAAAATCATCAGGCAGCCATGTGGGTGCTTGGTAATGGTGAGTTGGCTGGCGGCGGTTGCACTCAAGACGTCGCGATGCCGGGTAGGCACAGAGAGCCGACCCTTGCTATCGAGAGCTACGAATGAAGCGCCTTGAAACACCAAAAAAAACCTTTAAAAAGTACTTTTCACCACTAAATTGCACTTCTTCCCACTTTATCAGGAATGTGCTGGCGCACAAGAGCTTTAAAACAAATTTTTTCAATGAAATCAATAACTTAGAGTTGAAAAAAGTGAGCTGAGAGGAAAAAAGTGTTCTGGATTAAGCACTTAGCGCGACCACTGAAAGTGTTGCGTTAAACGGCCAGGATTTAAAACAGCTAATTCGGCAAAACTACACCCACCCATGTGCGGGGAGAGGCGGTTTCTGAGAAAGTTAACGCTCCCGCAGCTTGTGAGCAGGTCTCGCGAGCCGGGTTACGCCGCTGACAGACGCTAGAGAAAAGCGTCAGTCTCGACGTGTCGTGACTTGAGCATGTTCAGTAATACCAATGACGTTGAAAAAGGCAGCGATCAAACGATTGACGTCGGAGAACTGCACCGCACGATTTTCAATTTGCCGCGCTGAAACCCAATTGAGCAATGTGCCAGCGGCAGAAAAATCGACACGAATCAATTTAGCGCAAGAAATAATCATGATGTCGGCGCCCATCAATTTAGCCTCCAGTTGCTCAAGCGCTGTGACAACGTCACCTTCAATCTGGCCAGACAGCTCGACAGTGGCCACATTGCCTTCAAACTGCGAGCCCTGCGCGTTCCCTGACGTCTCACTATCCATCCCGCTCAACACTGACGTTATCGAGTCTCGAAACACATCCCCGATGATGGTGTGGCTGGAGGTCGCCTGACCTTCTGCATTAACGGATTTATATTCGCATCGACCGGTCTCCCAAGACGGCGGAGACACTTCATACGTCACGCAGAAGTCCAGCGCAGTCAGCTCAAACTCGTCTGGGCGATGCGTAACGCGCTGTACCTCCATCCGCATCTGCCACCACTCTTGCACCGTCTCGCGTTGCCCGGACGGTGTAGCGTCCTCGAGGACCTTTTGGAGCTGCGTCTCGCCGCTAAAACGGAGCTGCACAGGCTGCTGAGCCCAGCCCTTAAATACCGCTGTCAACGGCCCCACAGCTGCAAAATCGATGGTTTTCAGCTTGCTCCAGTCAAGACGCCAAGGCATTGGCGAGCGCCCGATTGCGGCCTTGAGTGTTGCAACCGACTGGAGACCCAAAACCGATGGACAAACCCAATCGGCCGCTGGCCCCTGCAAGCGCTGAATGTTGGACGGCACAGCCAGCAATTTCACGAGTTCAGGCAACGAAAACCACTGCGGCGCAGAGCGGTCAAAGCGCTGCACAAACTGAAGTGCCGCAAGTTCGAATTTGTCTTGTTCACCAGAAGCGCGATAAAGATCAAACAAGGCCATCCACGTCTCAGATTGCCCAACCCGTATTCCCTGCGGGTCCAGCATCTCAAGCAGGGCAGCTTCGGCGCCGGCGTTGTCTCCATTTGCAAACCGTATTGCTGCTTCTTCCAGCTCGGCATCATGCGCGACTTCAGACACATCCAGCGCCATGATGTTTGAGTGCGTGAAGCCCGAGGCACTGAGTACGGCATTGGCTGACGGCCTGGCCGCCTGTTTGGGAGCGGTTGCAGCAGAGAAAGTGGGCTTGACCTTCAAGGGCTGTAGTGCCATCTCGTCAAAACTCGGCGCAGGTGTTGAACCAGAATGAACAAACGCGGGCGGTGTGATGGCTTTGTCGGGGGCTCGGGCATTTTCAGCAGCTTGTTGCTCCGCCGCCATCGATGCCTGGCCAGCGGACTGAAGACCGGCTGGCTCAGTCTTGAGGTAGCCGTACGCAACAGCGTCTGTAAGCAACGGCGGGGGTGCTCTACGAACCGGTGGCGCAGCAGAAGAGTCGATCGAGTCGCCCGCAGAGTTGATTGACTCCGCGCCTGACGTGCCGTGCTTGGTTTTCCACCATTGCATGGACATTTGCGCTTCGATCTCGTCGATCTTCTTGATCGTCTGCGCGCGATCGTCTGGCTTGGACGCCATGCTGCTTTGGAAGAACGATGGTCTTGCCCCGGGATCGTCTCCCGACAGCGCTTCGCGCTTGCGCATCTTGCGCAACATATCGAACTCGCGCTTGCGTACAAAATCGTTGCGCCGCTTTCGCTCAATCATCTCCTTGAGCAGCTGCTTGCTCACGGCCTCGTCACGGTCGGAATCTTTGCTGTCCAGCTCAGACCAGCTCGTTGCGGGATTGCGCACGAACTTCACCATTTTGGACAGCAGTCCCTGAGTAGTGTCTTCTTTGGACATATATCTGTGAAGGAGTGCGTTAGAACTTGATTGAAGATCGATCAGTCGCCGAACATTTTTTGCTTCAACTCACGGCGCTGTTGCGCTTCGAGGGACAGGCTGGCGGTTGGACGTGCAATCAGGCGTCCCACTCCGATTGGCTCGCCAGTCTCGTCGCAGTAACCATAATCTCCGGAGTCGATGCGACCAATGGACTGTTCAATTTTTTTAAGCAGTTTGCGCTCGCGGTCGCGTGTACGAAGCTCTAGCGCGTGCTCTTCCTCGATAGTAGCGCGATCCGCCGGATCTGGCACCACGACCGTGTCTTCGCGCAAATGCTCTGTCGTGGCACCGGCGCTGTTGTGAATTTCCTGCTTTTGCACCGACAGCTTGGCGCGAAAAAACGCCAACTGCTTTTCGTTCATGTACTCGGAGTCAGGCATGGCTTTGACCTCTTCGTCGGTCAGGGTCTCACCGGTTTTGGTTTTCCAGTTGTTCGCCAGCTTGGGGTCTTTTTTTGCGGCAACGTGCGGAGGAGGCGCGACTGTTCGTTCGGTCATTGTTGAGTAACTAGCTTTGGCGGCGTCTGGCGCATGTGTGGGCACCATGGGTGCGGGAGGTGGCATATGCGCAAACGCTCGGGATGAACTTCGGCGGCCCGGCTTCAACGGCGGCGGTGGGGGCAACCCGTTTGAAGCTGGCGCTTCACGCGCAGCTGTTACCGGTGGCAAGGTCGCCGGCGGCAGCGCCTTTTTTAAACTGGCGTCGGCAGGGTTCACTTTTGGAGCTTTGCCAGCAGCCTTTAAGGCGACGACAGGCAAAGTTTTCGTTACTGATTTGGGCACTGATTTTTGTGCGACTGTCGTCGCGGGTTTTTTGGCGGGTGTTGCAATCGTTTCTAACGCAGTTTTTACTTTAACGGCTGTTTTGGGCACTGGTCTGCTGATGCCCTTAGGCGCGAGCTTGCCAGAAGGTTTGACGGTTGCTTTTTTAGCTTGCGGCTTGGCTACCGGCGATTTTTTGATAACTGAAGTTTTGGCTGCTGGTTTTACTGTCTTTTTGGTCGGCACGGCTAGCGTGGCTTTTGCCTTCGGCTTGACCACCTTTACCGTTTTAACCACTTTAACTGCCTGAGCAGGCTTCATGACCGGCTTTGCATTGGACCGGGCCGCTGGTTTGGCCGCCTCTTTGGACTGCGATTTGGGCGCTGCCGCAGGTTTTTTCGCCGGCTTGGCCGCCACTTTAGCGGTGGTTTTAGATTTCTTCGTCTGCGCTTTCACTTCTTGTCTCCTCTGGCAAACCGCCCCTGGTTAAGCCTGGGCATAGGCGTCGGCTGAGTAATTCGGTCGGCGCGCGATTGTAGCGGCTGCTGAAATAGCTTGGTCAACAGCGTATCGAATGGCTTCAAAACAAGTTGGCTCATGAAATTTCGCTACGCCGTATTACATGTTTTACAAAGTACAGCGCAAGCCTACCTCAAACCAGGCATTGCTCCAGCCCCTGCATGAAAATATCTTTGGGCAGGTCGATACCAATAAACACCATCTTGCTGGTTTTGGTCTCGCCCGCCGCCCACGCGGGGCCCAGGTCGCTGCCCATCAACTGGTGCACCCCCTGAAAGATCACTTTGCGCTCGGTACCCTCCATATTCAAAACGCCCTTATAACGTAGCATGCGTGGGCCGTAAATATTGACAACTGCGCCCAGGAAATCCTCAAGCTTGGCCGGACTAAAGGCTTTGTCAGATCGAAACACGAAGCTCTTGACGTCATCGTCGTGGGCGTGGTGGTGGCCTGGTTCAGTGCTGTGTGACGGATGGTCGCAATGCTCGCCCTCAGCATGGTTGTGGCCTTCGTGGTCGTGTCCGGCGTGGTCATCGGCTTTGAGAAAGTCCGGGTCAATGTCGAGCTTGGCGTTCAAGTTAAAGCCGCGCAGGTCGAACACGTCAGCAATCGCCACTTCACCAAAATGCACCGCTTTTTGCGGGGCGCGCGGGTTCATGTGTGTCAGGCGGTGCATCAGCGCTTTCACCTCAGCGTCTGGCACCAAGTCGGTTTTGCTGATGAAAATCTGGTCCGCAAAGCCGATCTGGCGGCGCGCCTCCTGGCGGTCATTGAGCTGAACTTCGGCGTGCTTGGCATCGACCAGCGTCAGGATGGAGTCCAGCAGGTATTGCTCGGCGATTTCTTCATCCATGAAAAAAGTTTGCGCCACTGGGCCCGGGTCGGCCAGTCCGGTGGTTTCAATCACCACCCGGTCAAAAGCCAGCTCACCTTTGCGCTTTTTCTCAGCCAGCACTTGCAGCGTATCTCGCAGGTCCTCACGAATCGAGCAGCAAATGCAGCCGTTGTTCATCTGAATGATGTTTTCCTGCGTGTCGTTCACCAAAATCTCGTTGTCGATGTTTTCTTCGCCAAACTCGTTTTCAATCACTGCGATTTTTTGACCGTGCGTCTCTGTCAGGATGCGTTTTAAGAGCGTGGTTTTGCCTGAACCGAGAAAACCGGTGAGGATAGTGACAGGAATCAAGCTCATGGTGCGCCTAGCAATCAAAAGAAAATAAACCGTGATTTTAACGACCCGGGCAAGCAAGCGAGCGGCGCGCCACACTACCACGTAATTTGAAATATGCTATTAATTTAGTAGCTGCTTGCGCCCATATTAATTGAGTAAAATGCCTATTTGATACCTAAAAATAGCTGTTTTCGGAATTCTCAAGGCTTTTAAGGCTATTTTTTAACCAGTACCAGCCCCTTGAGGTATTCCCCCTCAGGAAACGTCACCGTCATCGGATGGTCCGGTGCGCCCCCCATGCGCTCGGTGATGTAAGCGTCTACGCCTGCGTCCATGCCCGCACCAGCAACGATTTTGTGGAACAAATCGGCACTGATGCCGCCTGAGCACGAGTAGGTGAACAGCGCGCCGCCGGGCTCCAGCAGCATGAGCGCCAGGCGGTTGATGTCTTTGTAGGCCCGGGCGGCACGCTCGGCGTGTGCGGCTGTGGGGGCAAACTTGGGGGGGTCTAGCACGATGGCGTCGAAAGTTATGCCGTCTTTGAGGTACTGGCGCAACGCGGCATTGACATCTGCGTCTAGCATCGCCGTGCGGCTGGCGTCAAAACCATTAAGGGCCACGTTGGCCGCTGCGCGCTCAATGGCGGGCGCTGATGAGTCAATCGACGTGACGTACGCCGCGCCGCCGCTCAGGGCCGCTACCGTGAAGCCGCCCGTGTAGCAATAGCAGTTGAGTACCCGCTTAAAACCCATGCGGCGGGTAGTGCTTGCAAACTTTTGGCGGCTGTCGCGCTGGTCTAAATAAAACCCGGTTTTGTGGCCTTCCGCAACATCGAGGCTCAGGCTCCAGTCGTGCTCAGTGATGGTGACTTCTGTTGATCCAGATCCGGCTAGCCAGCCTGTGGCCTCGGGCAATCCTTCAAGTGCGCGAACACTTGCGTCAGACCGCTCATACAGCCTCGTCAAACCGGTTTGCTCAAGGAGTGCATCCACGATCACTGACTTAAACCGTTCAGACCCGCAGCTTGAAAATTGCGCCACCAGCGTGTCGCCGTACCGGTCAACCACCAGACCCGGCAAGCCATCAGATTCACCATGCACCAGGCGCAAGCCGTTACTTTTAATATCAAATAGGCTTCTAGCGCCTATAGAACGGGCGCAAGCAGCTATAAAAAAATTAGCATCTATGTGCTGTGCCTCATCAAAGCTCCAGACCCGGGCCCGAATTTTTGACTGCGGACTGAACGCAGCCCAGGCCAAAAACTGGCCGCCATGGCCAACAATTCGAACCGTCTCACCCGCATCAGCGCTGCCGGTCGCAATGGCTCCGTCAAACACCCAGGGGTGGCGTCGCAGCAGGGACTTTTCTTTACCGGGTTTCAGGCGCAGGGTTTTCATGGGCACGATTGTCGCGGCAAAGCCAAAAAGGCAGTGACAATAATTGCGTGTATGCAACCTACTTTTACCCTCCCATAGCCAGATGGTCTTATGGCTTGCTGTTTCTGTGCTTGCTGCTGACCGGCGCGGCCTCCCATTCACGTTCGGTGCTCGACCTGGACGAAAGCAAGCAGCCAATTGCGCTGGGCGACTGGGGCGAATATTGGATTGACAACGGTACCCAACGCGGGCCTGACGAGGTGGACATCAGCACCGCCATCGACTGGCTGCCCACCCCGGAGCGCGGCATTTACCCGCTCACGCCCGGGAAAACGCTGTGGATACGCTTTACCATTCCGCCCGCACCAGACGCTGAACGCTGGGTGCTGGAGATCCCCTACCCTGCGCTAGACCGAGCATCGCTGTACACCAAAGACCGGGTGGGCCAGTTCACCGAGCAGCGGGCCGGTGACCTGACAGCTGTTAACAAATGGCTTACGCCGTACCGCCACCCACTGCTGGCGGTTGCCTTCAACGCTGAAGAGCCGACGCGCTACCTGCTGCGGCTGGAAAACGCCCAAGGCTTCAGTGCACCACTGCGCTTTGTCAATGCTCGGCACGTGCTGCGCGCTGAGCAGTTGGTCTCGCTTTTTTTGGGGGTGTACTTTGGCCTTGCCGCCCTGGGTTTGGCAACCGGCCTGATTGGCCTGGTCTGGCAGCGCGACCGCGCCTATGTGTATTACGGGTTGTTGTCTGCCCTGGTAGGCTTGACGATGGCCGCCCTGACGGGAGTGGCAGGCCTGCACCTTTGGCCCAACTCACCCCACTGGGCCGACCGTTCATTGACCATTTTGGGCACCCTGGCGCTGGTGTCGTTGACTTTGCTCAACGCAGCGGTGGTGTCGCTCTCGGAACGCTCCAAACACCTCAACCGGCTGACATGGGCCATGGCGCTGGCAGGCCTGGCCCTGGCCGTTTCACTGGGCCTGACCGACAGCGCACTGCGACTGAAGATATTTGTGCCTTACCTGATGCTGGTGATCGTGCTGGTGCTGTCCATCAACCTGTGGGCCTGGCGTCATGGTGACCGCTTTGGCGGCTGGCTGCTGCTGAGCGCAGCGCCGTTTGCGATTGCCTGGGCAATTTCGATTGCCCGCTACCTGGAGTGGATGCCGCAAAGCATTGCCACCGAACAGGGAGGCCTGGCCAGCATGGCGCTACAGCTGCCGGTGCTGCTGGCGGTGCTGGTCTTGCGCAGCCAGGGGCAACGCGAAAACCGCCGCCGCATGATGGGCCTGGACCGGATCGACCCCGCCACCGGCTTGATCAACGACCAGGTCTTTGCCGAAAGACTGCTGCGCATGAACGCTCGCTCTGCGCGGCTCAAACACAACAGTGCAGTGTTGGTGATTAACGTCATCAACATGGAGCAGATTCAACGTGACTTCGGGCGCAAAATTGCTGGCGAACTGCCGCTGCTCGTAGCGTCTCGTTTAATTTCCACCGCCCGCGAAATTGACAGTGCCGCCAGGCTGTCAGACCAGAGGTTTGGCATGTTGGTAGAGGGGCCGGTCGGTGCAGAAGAGGCGGCCACTCTGGGGCCACGGATCATTGCACGTTGCCTGATGCCCTACCCCAAACTACACATCGATTGTGTGGCTCAGGTGCGCGTGGCCTATGCGATGGTTCCAGAAGATGACAGCCACCCGCAACCTCTTGTAGAGCGTCTGGAAGCGCTTCTGGCCAACGTCCCAACCGAAAGCAAGGTGGCTGTATTTCGGTTGGGCGACACGCCTCCAAAGCCGCGCCGACGCATGCAAAGGCGTGCTGAAAACTTTTAGCGTTTTGATCGGTACGGGCCTGAGCGTGTTGATTGTCTCCGGTCGCCTGTCACCTGTCACCTGTCACCTGTCGCCATGCACTTGGTGCGTCAAGG
>ENA-OFCF01000203-OFCF01000203.1-metagenomes-genome-assembly--contig:-NODE-203-length-29099-cov-4.473867_pt1 | contig 29099 bp, 26 predicted proteins | sample MGYA00153387_OFCF01 | MGnify analysis MGYA00153387 | reverse complement strand
ATGCCTAGTGGCGTGAGTATGACGTATGCATGTCTCGTGAGATGAATCGCTAAACGAGCCATTCCCGCTGATAATAAAAACGGCAATAGTGCCCATGCTGGATGCGGTAAATTTGGATGAACTCCGCGGTAATAAGCGGTGGCTAACAGAGTGATTCCAGCTGCTGTGCCGATGGCGGAAATGAGCCAGAAAATTGCTGCCTGACCTGCACGGGTAAATCGCAATTCCTTTTCAGGTGACTGAATCTTACAAACCATCGTAATTGCAGATGATTACTTTTCTGATGTTTTTTCAATTTCAATGAACTCATCACCGTCACGATGCCGTCGCCATTGATTGATGGATATGACAATTAGGAAACCCATTACGATAAATGACGTTTCCATTAGAAATGGCGTAGTCATAATTCCAAGAATTGTGCCGATCGTTTCACCCAATAATCCCGGCATAGATCGCCAACCAACTAAAAGACTAGGAACCATGACGGCCAGAAATAATAGGATGCTTACCCCCACTACGACCTGTTTTACTCGTTCATCTCGTATCAGTTTCATTTCAAATTCAATTTAGCTTCTGCTGACTAGAATCCCAACTTTCTAAACAGTAAATTTTTATTCATTGGATCATACCAGCTCGATACCGACCAAATCGCGGTCATTTCTAGCAGATTCTAGAAATGATTGATCCATGGCGATCGCTTGTTTCAGGTGACTTTGAGCGCGCGGACCCTCCCCCAATGTCCATAAATAACAGGCAAGATTGTAATGAAAAACTCCCATTTCAAACAATGTCTTCGGCCCGCGAAGCAATAGATTGCAAGCCGCCAGAGTGTCACCTGTTTCATGTAAACAATATGCAGCCCGCAGAAAAAATTGCGGCTCATCTTCCACTTTCAGACATAGTAGCCGAGCGGTTTCAGACGCTGCATTCCACTCCTCTTGCTGCATTTGTGCCGCCAGTTTTACCTCCAAAGGTAGCTGCTCCAATTGCACTTCAGGCGGGAGCATTTCCAGTTCATGAACTGCCTCATCTGGTAAGCCCAGCTCTAACCAGCCGGTTGCAGCGCGCAATATTATTGTCTCCAACATTTTTTGAATCTAGGGGAAAGCCATAATTTTGGCAAACGTTCAACGATCCAAATCATCCTACCGATTTTTTCGAAGTTTGGAATCTATCCTTGATCGATTTAATCGAGCTGATAGTCCTTGCTCATCAACTTGCCTAATAACGCAGGTGATTTCAACCAAACAACAATAAGTAAAACACGATGCAAACTATCAAATTCCTCGCCTTAGCAGCAGTCGCTTCAATCTTAGCTGCTTCATGCTGCCCAAACCCTTCGGCTCCGGCTCCGGCTCCATCTGCTCCAATGACTTCGTCGAAGTAATTTGAGCATTTGTCTTCATGCCTAGTTCATCCTTGCGATGGACTAGGCATTTTTGTGTCGCTGCTGAAATATTTTTCGGATTGCTCCTAGATTTTATTAAAAAGCATCTCTTCACATGTGGCTTTGACATTCTAAATCTGCATGTCCAATTTGCCCGCCCGTCACTTATCACGACGGAATAATTATTATGGGAAAAAGCCTCTTCCAAAAAGTCTGGGACGCTCACACCGTCGGCACCATTGCCGATGGGCGGACGCAGCTCTTCATCGGCACCCACCTCATCCACGAGGTGACCTCGCCACAAGCCTTCGGCATGCTCCGCGATCTCGGGCTCAAGGTGAAATTCCCCAAGCGCACCTTCGCCACCGTCGATCACATCGTCCCGACGGTGAACCAGGACGCTCCGCAAGACCCGCTGGCGGCGGAAATGATGCAGGCGCTGCGGACAAATGCGGATGACTTCGGCGTCACCTACTTCGACCTCGCGTCCGGGAAGCAAGGGATCGTCCACGTCGTCGGCCCGGAGCAGGGCATCACCCAGCCGGGCACCACGATCGCCTGCGGGGACTCGCACACCGCCACGCACGGGGCCTTCGGTGCGATCGCTTTCGGAATCGGCACCACCCAGGTCCGCGACGTGCTGGCCACCCAGACCCTTGCCTTGGAGGAACTCAAGGTTCGCCGCATCGAGGTGACTGGCGACCTGGCCCCGGGCGTCTACGCGAAAGACGTCATCCTCCACATCATCCGTCTGCTGGGCGCCAAGGGCGGCATCGGTTACGCTTACGAATACGCTGGCGATGTCTTCGATCGCATGTCGATGGAGGAACGCATGACCGTCTGCAACATGTCCATCGAAGGCGGAGCTCGCTGCGGCTACGTGAATCCTGACGCGAAAACCATCGCCTACCTCCACGGCCGACCCTACGTGGACATGACTGACTTCGACACCACCGCCGCGCGCTGGCTGTCCTTCGCTTCGGATGCGGACGCCCCCTTCGACGACATCGTCCGGATCGCCGCCGCTGACATCGAGCCGACCGTCACGTGGGGCATTTCCCCGGACCATGGAATCTTCATTTCCGAAAACATTCCGGACCCCGCCACCGCTTCCACCCCGTTGGAAAAAGCCTCCATCGAGGAAGCACTCGCCTACATGAAGCTCGGCGCCGGCACGCCGATCAAGGGCGTGAAGATCGACGTCGCGTTCATCGGCTCATGCACGAACGGTCGGATCTCGGACTTCCGCGAGGTCGCAAAATACATTCGCGGCCACCACGTCGCGCCTGGCGTTCAGGCACTCGTCGTCCCTGGCTCGCAGATCGTCGCCATCCAGTGCGAGCAGGAAGGCCTGCCGGAAATCTTCCGTGCCGCAGGCTTTGAATGGCGCGGGGCGGGCTGCTCGATGTGTCTCGCGATGAATCCCGACAAGCTCATCGGCGACCAGCTCTGCGCCTCGTCGTCGAACCGTAATTTCAAGGGCCGCCAAGGCTCCTCTACCGGCCGCACGATCCTGATGTCTCCGGTAATGGTCGCCGCTGCCGCCATCCAAGGCTCGATCGCCGATGCCCGCGAGGTTTTCGACCTACAACCTGCAGCCGCCGTGGCCTGAGCCGACCAGTTCCACTCACTTCGACCCTCCTCCTCATGCAACGCCTGCCATCAATCCTATCCATCGCATTTCTGTCCTTGGCGGCAGGCCTCGCCTGTCCGTCAACAGCGGCCGAGCTCGCGCATCCGGTCAAGCCGCTGCTATGGAAAGTGGAAGGGGACGGGCTGAAAAAACCGTCCTATCTGTTCGGCACCATCCACCTCTCGGTCCCCCCGGTGGGTAATCTCCACCCAGCGGCGGAGAAGGCGTTCGCAAGCTCGGATTCCGTTTTCACGGAGGTCCCGATGGATACCGAATCGCAGATGGCGATGGTGCCGCTGCTGATGCGCAAGGACGGCAAGACGCTGGACGAATCCATCGGAGCCAAGCTGGCGAAGGAATTGAATGACGAGCTTCGGCTCATCAATCCTCAGCTGGACTCGACTCCATTTCAGGCCCTCAAAACTTGGGGTGTGGCGATGACCGTGCCGATACTGCCGCTCCAACTGAAGGGGGAAAAACCCCTCGACGCGAAACTTTGGGGCCGGGCGGTCGAGGAGGGCAAGACCACCGGCGCGCTCGAAACCACTGCGAGCCAGTTGAAATTGTTTGAAGATTTCTCGGAAGCGGAGCAGGTCCACATGCTGGCCGATGTTTTAAAGCAACTGCGGGATGATCGTGCAGCCGGCCGGGATGCAATGGCGGACTTGATCGCCGCCTACGCCTCGGGCAACGAAAAAAAGGTCTTGGAGCAGATAAATAAAGAGTTCTCCCGGATCGCGGAAGGCGAGCACAAGGAACTCGGCGAGCGGTTCATCAAACGCTTCCTCACCGACCGCGACGTTTCATTGGCGGCCACGATCGACGAGAAACTCCGCGCCGCTCCGGACAAGGTGAACTTCTTCGCGGTCGGTGCCGCCCACTACGTCGGGAACCCCGGTATCAGGGCCCACCTCACCGCCAAAGGCTACCGCATCACTCCCATCACCGAATAATTTTCCCAACCATGGCACTTGAACCTGTTCCTTCCGTCACCGGCCGCGCTGTTTTCATCCCCGGCGCGGACATCGATACCGACCGCATCATCCCGGCGCGTTTCATGAAATGCGTCACGTTCGACGGTCTCGGTGAATTCGCGTTCTACGACGTCCGCTTCGACGAGCACGGCAATAAAACCGTCCATCCGCTCAACGACCCGCGCTTCTCCAAGGCGTCAATCCTGGTCGCAGGCGTGAACTTCGGCTGCGGCTCGTCCCGTGAGCATGCCCCCCAATCGCTCCGCAAATATGGCTTCAACGGCGTGATCGCCGAGTCCTTCGCAGAAATCTTCTACGGCAACTCGACCACGCTCGCCATGCCTTGCGTGATGGCCAGTCCGGCCGACGTCGTCGCCATCCGCGACGCGATCGAGGCGGATCCGACCACGGAAGTGACCATCGACGTGAAGGCCCTCAAGGTCCGCACGTCCTGCGGTCTCGACATTTCCGTCACCATGCCGGACTCCGCCCGCGAGGCCCTGCTGTCCGGGCGCTGGGATCCGATCCAAGAGCTGCTCGATAATGAGAGCGCGATCGAGGCGAAAGCCCGTGAGTTGCATTACGTGTGATTTTGCGGCCCGCTCAGGGCATCAACCACCGGACGCGGATGTGCCTTTTTGCGGTGGGAGACGTCGGCGTGCGGTCACGGACGATGAGCCGCTGGTCATTGTCCATCAACGTTTCCGTGTGACTGTCCCCGCTGGACCAGTCGAGCAGGTTTGAGGAAACTTCGACCCGTGGCCTGCTGCCGTCACCTCGCTTGGCGGCATCGAGCAGGAGGTAAGTAAACCCGTCGAAAGAGATCTGGGTAACGCCGGACCTGCCGCTTCTGACGGAGCCCGCCATGGCACCCGGTGACGCAGATTTCGCCTTGGACCCCGACGCCCGGGTGATCGTGATTTTGTAAGCTTGGGAGGTCCCGTCCTGGGCCGTCACCTTCACTTTGAGGGTCGTTTTGCCGGCCTTGAGCTGGATGGTTTGTGTGGCAGTTCCCGCTGTTGCGGCGGCATTGTTGACGGCGACCGTTGCGGAGGGATCAGCGGCCAGCGCCTTGACCTGCAACGAGCGGGTGATGCTGGAGACCTTCGTGGTGTAGTTCCGGAACGACGGCAAAAACTTGGGCGAGAGTTGTGCTTTCCCAATTGATAGTGACGCAAGGGTGGCATCCGCCGAGGCCGAGCGAGCGATGAATACAGTGTAAGTTTTGATGCTGAGTCCCTCCGAGTTTCCCACGCTGACCTCGACCGCGGTCGTGCCGACGGCCAGGGCGATTGCGGGGCTGGCGGTGCCGGACAGCACTGGGACCCCATTGACTTTGAGCACGGCAGTGGAGTCGGAGCAGGTGGGGGTGAGGCTCAGCGAGGACACCGTGTGAGCGACGCTGGTCTGATAGCTAGAGACCGCGGGGGAGAAAGCCAGACTCGGCGAGCCGCCGCCGAACGTCAGGTCAGCCAGATCCGGAGCCGGCGCGCGGCGTGTGACGGTCAGGGTGTAAACTGAGTGGCGGACGCCGTCCGCCGCGGTGGATCTGATCTGGATCCTATTGATCCCGACCGCGAGGGCCACTTCCGCTCCTGTCGGGCCGGGTGGGAGTTCGTTCATCAGCACCGTTGCCAACTCGTCCCGCGCGGTGGCGGACACCCGCACCGCGGAAACGCCGGTCGGGACTTGCATGACATAGGCAAACGATGTGGGGGAAAACCCAGGGGACGGCGCACCTTGGTCAGTCGTGATGGCCGAGAGCGCGGAATCCCATGATGCTGACTGGCGGACTACCGACAGACTGTAAACGATCGGCGATGCACCGGATCGGGTCACTTCGACCCGCACCGAGTTTTTTCCCACCGCGAGCGGAATCGGACTGCTGGTGGCACCCGATAGGACAGGCAGGCCGTGGACGGTGACGCCGGTGACCGGGCTTCCGTAGGTCGGTGTCAGAGTCAGAATCCTAGTTTCGGATGGAACCGTGAGGGCCTGGAAGGCGAGATTGGAATCGAAAGAAAAGGCACCCGCGTTGGCCGCGAGGTCCAGTGGAACAGGCGGCAAAGCTATCAATGCGAGACTGTGGCTTCGCCCGGCCGTGATCGAAACGATCCGCGACCCGAAGAGGATTCCGCTGGCTTCCACCGCGAGAGGCGATCGACTGAGGGCCGGGCTGCGCGTTCCGATGCCCAGTTGCCCACTGGTGTTGTGGCCCCACGACACCAGCGTCGAGTCATCGCAGAGCGCGACGGCATGGTTCCAGCCGCCCGCGATTTTCACCACGGATCTGCCGGCCAACACTCCGGCGCGGTCCACCTGCACCGGCAGGTTAGTTCCGGCCGTACCAGCGTCGCCAAGCTGCCCTTCCCCATTGTGCCCCCAAGCGGCCACCGTGCCGTCCGAGCAAAGAGCGAGGCTGCCTTCTTTGAACGCCGCAATGGAAATGACTTCCTTGCCGGCAAGCGCCCCAGCCTCCACCCGCACGGGAAACTGACTATTCTCGGAGGCTCCGTTTCCGAGCTGCCCGCTCAGTCCGGTTCCCCACGTCACCACACCGCCGTCCGCGCAGAGGGCGACGGTATGGTTACCCTTGGCGGCGATGCGGACGACCTTTCTCCCAGAAAGTTCTCCGCTACGAGTCACAGCCACGGGCCTGTCCCGGGGCTGGGTAGTCCCATCTCCGAGTTGTCCCATAAAGTTGCTTCCCCAGCCGAAAACGGTGCCGTCCGAGCAGAGGGCGAGGCTGAAACCGACTCCGGCACCGAGCGCGACCACCGTCTTCCCCGCAAGCGTGCCAGTCTGGTCGACAGAGACCGGCAAGGGGCGATCACCGGTCGATCCATTGCCGAGTTGGCCCCAGCGATTGCTTCCCCAAGCCGCCAGCGTGCCGTCCGAGCAGAGGGCGAGGTTGTGGGAATCGCCGGCCGCGACCGCGACGACTCGTTTGCCGGCCAGCACGCCGTTCTGATCGATCCGGACGGGTATCGCGGAAGAGTTGAAGAGGGAACCATTTCCCAATCTTCCCTCCCGTCCACGCCCCCAAGCGGCAAGCGTTCCGTCCGCACACAGGGCGAGGCTGTGGTCCGCGCCCGCCTCCAGAGCGACAACTGTTTTACCCTCCAGTGCCGACACATTTTGGCGTACCGGATATGGCTGGGTGTTGAAAACGTCCCAAGCGAACAGCGTGCCATCGGACGCCAGCGCTAGTCTTGAAGTGCCGTGCGCGCCAATGGCGACAAACTCTTTTCCTGCCAGAAGCCCGCGGCTCGCGGACTGCGGAACCAACGTTCCATCCCCCCACTCGGCCAGGCTTCCATCCGAGCAGATCGCGAGGTTGCCAAACGTTCCCGCTGTGATCGAAACGATCTCCCGGCCTGCCAGGTATCCCGATTGATCCACCGCGACTGGCACCTTGCTGTCGGCCTTGGTGCCGTTTCCCAAAGTTCCGTAGGAGTTGTAGCCCCAGGCGGCAAGCGTCCCGTCCGAGCAGAGCGCGACAAAATGATGGACCCCGGCGGCCGCGGCGCGCACGTGCCTGCCCGCCAGCACCCCATCCCGGTTCACGAGAACCGGAACCGGGGAACTTTGGCCAGACTCCCCATTGCCCAACTCTCCATATGCATTGAGCCCCCAGGACGCCAGTGTGCCGTCTGTGCAGATCGCCATGACGTCGTCTTTTCCTGACACGATGGAGACCACCGTCTTGCCGGCGAGGACTCCGCTGCGATCCACCAGCACGGGGATGAGATCCCGTCCTGTGCCGGCATTTCCCAGCGGTCCGGACCCCCATGACGCCACGGTGCCGTCCGAGCACAGCGCCAGGCAGTGGACGCCGCCGGCCGCGATCTTCACGACGGTTTTCCCGGCGAGCACGCCGCTTTGGTCCACCTGTCCGGGGATTCGCGGGTCCGGAGCGGAAGGACGGCCCAGCGGTAACCCGTCGAGACCCCATGTCACAAGCGTCCCATCCGAACACAGAACAAGGAAATGATGCAAACCGGCGGCAATCGAAACGACGGTCTTGCCGGCCAGCACACCGCTGCGATCCACGGCCTTCTGGTCACCCCGGCCGTCCCCCTCGAACAGCGTCCCGTCAGAGCAGAGCGCAAGATGGGCGGCCCCACCGGACGCAATAGCCACTACGGTCCGCCTTTCCAGCAGCGATCTGGGCGCGGCGACTCCCACCGGAGAGTCCACCTGTGTGGTGTTTCCCATGCCGAGCTCGCCGTCGCCGTTGGCACCCCAGACCGCCAGGTCCTGCGCGGCCCAGTGCAGGACGAGATCGTTTCCTGAGCCGCCATAATAGTTCGCGGCAAATCGAAACGAACGGCCTCCGAAAGCGAGTTTCACCTCCTGGCCTTGGGAAAGATTTGAGAACTCACCCTCGATGAAACTTAGCCCGGTGACTTCGACGACGGTCAGATCGCAGGCGGCCTCGGGTTCGAAATCCAGCGTCAGCGCGATGTCATTTCCTGCGGCTCGATAAGCGGCCGCCGTCAGAGGCATGGATTTCGGCGAGGCGAATGCCGCCGGTACCGTTGCCGAGTGGGAGAGAGCGGCCGCGCCCAGGTGCAGGGCGAGCGTCAGCGTGAAAGACCGGGTGGCGAACATGCGACCAGCGTGGCCGGTTCGACGCTGCCCGACAAGAGGGCGTTTGCGAGCGACGGCGGGGCCCGCTTATGGGAAGACCACTTTCTGGCCGGAAGAAGGGCCGTTGCCGAAGCTGTCGCCGATGTCCTTGCTGGTGACGAAAAGCATCAGCGAGATGAGCGCTAGAGCGCAGGCGGTCTGGAGGATTTCCAAGGGCTTGGCCTTGACCGGACGACCGAAGATTTTCTCAAGCATTGCCAGGACGATGTGACCGCCATCGAGGACGGGAAAGGGCATCATGTTGAGCACCGCGAGGTTGACGTTGAAGAGCACCATGAAGGCGAGGATCCGGCGCCAGCCGTCGTCCATTTGCAAAAGCTGATACTGCAGCTTGGCGATGCCGACCGGGCCACTCAGATGGCCCACGCCGATACTCGAATCCGGCGCGGCGACGCTGGCGATCGTCGTCCACATCATGCGCAGGCTGTCACCGACCTGCTTGAAAGGACCGGGGTGGATAATGGCTTGGTTCTGTATCGGCGAGCCGTAGAAGCCGAGGCCTAACATCGGCCCCTTTCCGGCGGGAGCCACGGGGACGACCGGCGTCGCTTCGAGTTTGAGCGGCTTGCCGCTGCGCGTGATATCGAAGGAAATGGGGTTGGCACCCGTTGCCTTGATGAAATCCACCGCCTCGTCGCTATCTTTGAAAGGCTGTCCATTCATCGCCACGAGGATGTCGCCATCCTTGAAGCCCGCCTTCTCGGCGGGGCTGCCTTTGACGATGCCTCCAAGCTCGATGTGATTGATTTCCGGGCCGATACCGACTTGGCGCAGCCCACCGCGCTGGAACCACTTGGTCTCCGCGGTCTTGAAGTCGGATACCAGATTCAGCGGCGTGGGCGAGCCAAGGCGCTCGACGGTGAATTCGATCTGCTTGCCTTTGCTGAGGATGATATTCTCCGTGATGCTATCCAATGACCCGGCAAACCCATGCACCGGCTGGCCGTTGATACGGATGATCTTGTCACCGGATAGAATTCCGGCCGCTGCGGCCGGGCTGCCTACAAGGACTTCTCCGACGACTTGCGTCGGGATGAAATCTGCTGGCTTACCCACCGCATACACGACCGCCGCGGACAGCAGGGCAAGCAGCATCGAGAAGAGGGGACCGGCGACGCGCAGCTCGTCCGCGACAAGGTGGGTCGATTTATCTACGGCGAAGGCGACGATGATCTTGTCGAGCGGGGTGATGGCGGCAAGCGGCTTGCCGTCCTTGTTTTCGCCTTCCATCGCTTCCATCGGCGCCATTTGCGGCAGCGCCACGAAACCACCGGCGGGGATCCACCCCAAGCCGTATTGCACACCGTTGATTTCCTTTTTCCAGATCGGCGCGCCGAACCAGATCTGGAAACGATCAATCCGCAATCCACGCCATTTGGCGGCAAGGAAGTGGCCGAGCTCGTGGACGAAGATGATGATATTGAAGCTCATCACCACGGCGAAGATGAGCAGGATGACCTGAAGAGTGGTGTATAGGGCGGACATTTTCGGGGAAGGCTACGGAAAACTAGCGATGCCGACCATCCCGGCAAGTTCATTAAATTTGGTGATCCGGCCGGGCGGATCTCCCCGGGACATTTCTCCGGGATCTTCCGTCGCTGCCGACTTCACCGTGAGAATTCCCAGTGAGTGGCGCATTCACACAAGGAGGCGCGAGGGCAATATTGGTGCTCGCCGCAAGCCGCCGCCAACTTCTTCTCCTCACCGCAGGCCGACCGGCGTATCGAGGATCTCGCGGAGGACCACCGCGTGGCGAATCTCAGCTGGATTACGAAGGCGCTGACGCAAATTCAGCGCCACCGGGACCAACGGGCTGGGGACCTTTTTCGCAGCCAGACGGGTGCGGGTGGCGGATGCGCCGCCAGTGGTAGTGGCCTTGGTTTCCCGAATCTGGCGGAGCCGGGCGGCGAGATTCTGCTGGTGCTTGAGCGCCGCAGCAGCTTCCTCGGCCGCGTCCACATCGTATCCGGTCGGTCGCAGCGCGGGCGGCGTGGCAATGGCACGGGGCGGCGGCATGCCGGGGACCGCCGGCTTGCGATAGCTCTTATCCTCATCCAGCGGCACCTCTGGCTCGCTGTCATCGCCGGGTTCCTGCTCAGCCTTTCGACGCGCGATGGCGTCGAACATCGACTTGACGGCCGAGGCCAAGCCTAACAGGACGAGGATGACGATTTGGAAGTTCTCTTGAATCCAGCTCATGGTTTCGGTTCCGGGATGAGAGCAATCAACTCCAGCGACCGAATCAGGTCCCTTCAGGCTTGGAGATATTCGTACGCATCTCGGTATCAGCCTTCACGTTTTCCATTTTGTAATAGTCCATGACCCCAAGGCGTCCGCTGCGGAAGGCTTCAGCGATCGCGAGCGGCACCTGGGCCTCGGCTTCGACGACCTTGGCCTTCATTTCCGCTACGCGGGCGATCATTTCCTGCTCAAGCGCGACCGCAGCCGCGCGACGGATTTCAGCCTGGGCCTGGGCCATGTTTTTGTTGGCCTCGGCTTGGGCTTCCTGGAGTTGCGCACCGACGTTCTCGCCGACATCCACGTCGGCGATGTCGATGGAGAGGATTTCGAAAGCCGTGCCGACGTCGAGACCGCGTTGAAGGACGACTTTGGAAATTGAATCCGGCGATTCGAGGACCGTCTTATAACTCGCCGCCGAGCCGATGGTGGTGACGATGCCTTCGCCGACGCGGGCAATGATGGTTTCCTCCTTCGCGCCGCCGACGAAGCGGTCGAGATTGGTGCGGACCGTGACGCGGGCGCGGACCTTCACTTGGATGCCATCCTTGGCGACGCCGTCGATGGTGGTGCGGCCAGAGGCAGGATTCGGGCAATCGATGACCTTCGGATCGACCGAGGTGCGGACCGCTTCGACGACACTTTTTCCGGAACCCTTTGTAGCCAGGTCGATGGCACAGGCACGGTCCCAGTCCAGCTCGATACCAGCCTTCCGGGCGGCGATGAGAGCCTGAATGGTCGGAACAACGTTTCCGCCTGCAAGAAAATGCGCTTCAATGTCATTGATGGGAATTTCGATGCCGGCCTTCTTGGCGGTGATGCGGGCGTCCACGACCATGCCGTAGGGCACCTGCCGGAGACGCATCGCGACTAGATCCGTGAAGCCGACATAGGCGCCTGCCAGCCAGGCACGGAGCCAGACACTGAAGAACGAGAGAATTATACCGAAAATCAACAGCCCGAGAATGGCGATGACGATGAGGACGATGGTCGAGATGTCTGGCATGGTAGTGGTGGTCAGGTTGTTTTTGAGAGGGAAACGATCAAGCGGAAATTATCCGCGCCGACGACTTCGAGCGCGCTACCGGCCGGGACTTGGCCAGATTGGGAAAAGGCTTCATAACGAGTGCCATCGATGAGGATGTAGCCGCTGGGAGAAAGCAGGGTGAGCGCCTCGGCGGATTTCCCGATGAGATCCCGAGCCTCCGGCCCGAAGGCTGTCGAGACCGCGGTGATTTCACGGGTGAGGAAGGCGCGCTTTCCCAGCTTTGTGTTAGGAATGACCTTGAACTCAAGAAACATCGCCAGCGCTCCGATGGCGAATGCCGCCATTACAGCAAGCATACCGCCACTCGTGCCATACTCGATGAAGGCCATGACGCAGCCACCGAACATGAGCAGCGCTCCGATAGAGCCGAGAATGGCTCCGGGAACAATGACCTCCACTGCGATGAACAGGATTCCAAGCGAGAATAGCAGGATGATGAGACTCATGACAGCACCTCGACCGTTAGACCGAACTCCGCGCGGCCGGTGACCCTGACCGGCGTCCCGGCATCCGCATAGCCATAAGCCAGGCGCCCCTCGTATCTCTTGCCAGCGATCTCGACCTGGCCACTAGGAAAAAGCGCGGTCGCGGCAATACCGATTTCCCCGATGAGTGAAAGATGAACGGGTGTCGGCTCACCCGCCACCGCCGTTTCCAGCACCATCTGGCCCCATAGGCCTCCACGTGGGAGAAATCTTAGAAGCGCGAAAAAGAGGACTGTCGCGATGACCACCCCGGCCAGCACGTTCACCAGTGGGCGGACGAGGATGCCGCCAGTGAGATTGATCGGCTCTCCCGGCCAGAGATCGGTCATCGCCCACACCAACGAGCCTAACATGAGCACCGCTCCCGGCAGCGCCAGCACCACTATCCCGGGAAAGAAGAAGACCTCGACCGCCACCAATACCGCGCCCAGCAGAAAGAATAGGATCGGCTCATGCCCGGAAAGTCCGGCGACAAACTGGCCGAAGAATACGATTGCCAACGATGTCAGGCCAGAGATCCCAAAGATGCCGAAGCCCGGTGTCTTGAACTCGATGAACAAACACACCAGCCCCACGCCGAGGAGCAATGGCGTCACCGTCACCAAGTATTGGGCCAGTCTCTCGGACCAGGTGATCTCAAGCCGCAGGACCGAGTAGTTGCCCGCGCCGTGAATGCCATCGAGCAGCGTGGTGATATTTTCGGCAATGCCCGCACCGAGCAATGGCTGGGCGGGGTCGCCGTAAGTTTTCATCGCTTCCTGAGCGGTAAGCGAAAGCAACTCACCCTTCGCTTTGATGACCTCATCGCCGATCTTGAACTCGGAATCCATGTCGATCATCGCGGAAATCACTTCACCCCGGTAACCCTTGCCCTCGGAAATCGACCGCACCCTGGCCTTGAGGTAGCTGACGATCTTGCCACGCATCGTTTCGTCGATTTCACCGCCTGTCGCGAGCACGGGGGCAGCTGCCCCGATGACTCCGCCGGGAGCGAAGTAAATTTCATCTGTCCCGGCCGAGATGAGCGCTCCGGCAGAAATGGCTTCGCGATTGATGTAGGTGACGGTTTTGCCCGGGAATTTCTCGAGGGCCTTGAGCATCTCGAAGGTCACATTCAGTTCGCCGCCGGGCGTTTCCATATCGAGAACGATGGTATCCACCTTATTCTCAATCGCCTCTTTCAGGCCCCGGCGCAGGATAAAAAGCTCTGGCTTTGCAATCTGTCCACGGATGGGAATCACGACAACCTTTGCGCGTACTGGGTCATTTTCCGCCTGTGCCAAGCAGACGGACGACAGTCCGAGCGCTAAAGCGAGAATGCCAGGCAAACCATATTTCACGTTGGCAAGTTTGTCGCGGTAGGAGGACCCGCGCAAGCCCCCCTTCGCTGGAAGATCGGCGGAAAATTCCATCTTGTCATGCCTCAGGCAGGCTTGTTCGCCCCCGCGTTGCGGATGGTTTCAAAGGTGCCTTCGATGAGCTGTTTCCCTTGCTCGCCGATATTATGATAGATGGTGCTCATCGTCTGGATCGTGCTGGCGGCTGGTCCGGCGAACGTGAACTCACAGTTGACGACCTCGCATTGATTCAATGCGAAGGCCCCGTAACCGAGCACTACGAAACGGCAGTTCGTGAAGGTGCAAGCCTCGTATTCGTGGAAATCGAGGACAACTTCTTCATCGGAGAATTGGTTCTTGGAGATTTTCATAGGGCGGTGATTCAAATGGCACACTTGTTACCGCGCAACTCGAATCACACACGGCTATCCAGTTGGAAAACCTGACCGCTGGTGTGCGGAAGCTCGTCGTGGAGATACCGGATGAATTTTGCGACGACCTCCGGGGTATTGAACCGCTCAAGACAATGGTCCGAGAGAATCTGGTTTTTACGGATTGCCGTCACAGCCGCTGTCATGCGCGTTTCGAGGAAGCCAGGCAGGATGGCATTCACCCGGATGTTGTCGGGACCGTGGCGTACCGCTAGATCGTGGGTAAGGCCCAGCAACGCGGCCTTGGCGGTGGCATAAGCACTCTGGCCTGCTGGCGGGGGAAGCGCGGACCTGCTGGAAATGAAAACGATGTGCCCGCCTCCACGCGCCCGCATGGTGGAAAGCGCCACCTTCGCGCATTCAGCCGCACCCCGATAATTGACGGCGAGGATCTGATCCCAATTCGTTTCATCCAGCTTGAGAAGTGGCGCATCCCGGATCATTCCTGCGGCGTAAACCAGCAGATCCACCGGACGGTCTGCGAGATAACCTCGCACGGCGCCGACATCCGCGACGTCGAGTTTCTCCCGGCTCGGTGCATGAATCTGCCACCCTCCAAAGACCACGAGAAGCGCTCGCCCCAAGCCACCACTAGCACCTGTCACGACCAAATGTTGCACTCACTCCATGCTCTGTCCGGCATCCCTACCGGCACAAGCGTCGGTTTTTTAAGAACCCGCGAAAAGACTGCGAACAACTTACGAACGACCGGGAGAAAGGCTCGCCCAAATCCTCGAAAGCGACGTCATTCGGCGATCGTGGAGCATCCTGCCCATCTTGTTCTCTTCGTGGAACCCTTGAGCGGACTTTGAGGAACAGTCCATCGAAAGGGTTATGCCCACTATGAAGAAGAAGATCTTATCGTTTCAAAAAGAAGAAATCATCAAGAGTGGGGCCGGGGCTAAGGCATAAAAATAGGCCGGATTCGTCAGAACCCGGCCCATCTCACCAACCGTAGGTTCCCGGTCTACAAAAGCATCAATGCTGGTTGTTCGATGAGCTTCTTGATTTCAGCAAGGAATTGAGCACCTACAGCTCCATCAACGACGCGGTGGTCGCAAGAAATTCCGAGGTTCATTCGCAGGCCTGGAACGATCTGGCCGTCTTTGACCACGGGCTTCTCGATGGCTGCACCGACAGAAAGAATCACGGCCTGTGGTGGGTTGACGATGGCATCAAATGACTCGATGCCCCAAGCGCCGAGGTTGGATACCGTGATCGTGCCACCGTCGAATTCATCCGGTTTAAGTTTCTTATCCTTGGCCCGGATGGCGAAGTCTTTAACGGCCTTGGAGATCGTGAGCAGTGACTGTGACCCGGCTTGTTTGATCACCGGGGTGACCAGACCATCCTCGACTGCAATGGCGACTGAGAGGCCGATATGTTTGAATTTGACGATGTGGTCACCGGCAAAAGAGGCATTGACCGCTGGAACCGCCTCCGCGGCGTTGATGACCGCTTTTAGGATGAAGTCATTAACGGAGTATTTGTTACCGTGGGTTTTTTCAGCCTGAGCATTCACCTGCTGGCGTAGCGCCATAAGCGGCGCGGCGTCTACCTCGAGGTGGAGGTAAAAATGTGGGATGGTCGTCTTAGAAATGAGCAGGCGGGAGGCGATGATTTTTCGCATCGAGCTTAGTTCGATCCGCTCGTCGCCTTCCTTGGCCGTGGGCATGAGTGCTTGGACGGGCGCTGCCGGAGCAGCCGGAGCAGCCGATTTTGATTTGATGGACGCCGCCAGCCCAGCGGCGGCTGAGGCGTCTGGTGATGATTTGGGAGCAGCTTTTGCAGGTGCGACTGCGGCGGATTCCACATCGCTTTTAACGATTCGTCCGGCGGGGCCCGTCCCGGAGATCCCCGAGAGGTCCACGCCGAGTGTGGCTGCGACCTTGCGGGCCAGCGGCGAGGCCTTGAGGCGATCACCCGTGGCAGGTAAAGCCGCAGCCACAGGCACTGGAGCTGAATCCGGTGCGGGACTGGCAACGTCGGAGACAGGCTCCGCAGTTTGAGGAGTTGGGGTAGGGGCGACGCCTGACTCGCCATCGAGTATGGCCAGAACTCCGCCGATGACAGCGCGCTCGCCTTCTTGCACTAGGATTTCTGTGATTGTACCATCGTCGAAGGCCTCCATTTCCATCGTGGCCTTGTCAGTTTCGATTTCCGCGAGGATGTCGCCAATCTCGATGACATCTCCAACCTTTTTGTGCCATTTGATAAGAGTTCCCTCGGTCATGGTATCCGAGAGCTTGGGCATTTCGATGTTCACAGACATGTTTTGATTGGGAGATGAGGTCGCGGTGAGAATGGGAAATCGTCGCGGCTTTTCCAGTCTTTTTACTGGCAGCCGGAGAGACAAAAAAGCGCGGGGAGCTCAGGTCTCCACCGCGCTTGGGAAATGGTTGGTTGAAGACTCGCTCAGGGAGCGATCGGTTTCATGGTCGGAATCAAGCCGATATTCGGGCTGCCGACGGATCCTTGGGCGCTGGCGAGGATGCGGGTGGACTCGGAAGTCGTGCCGCAGCAGTCATCCTTGGGGCAGTAGTAGCGGACGCAGCTTCCACATGAAACGCGGACTTTTTTGGTGACTGTCTTGTAGCGTGGCACCCGCTCTTCGACGGTTTGGACCATGCCATTTTTTGAACCATCTGCGACTCTTACTTCCTTTGTGACAACGTCGTAGTAGCAGGTCTTCACCTGACGGGTCTCAGTTCGGAAGCCGGAGCCTTGCGCTTGGAGGCCAAACATCGAGCAGCAGGAGGAGAAGCCGAGGGATACAGCGATGAGCGAGGCGAGGAGGAGGAGGTTTTTCATGGCGATGGTGTTTGGAGAGAAGTCGGTAAATGGGTTTTTAGAACATGCAGCAGCAGGAATTCAAGCATAGTGCCATGAGCGCAGTGCCGATGATGAGAGTAAAACGGGAATGCATGACCAAGATGCTAGAAAAGAGGACGAGGTTGGCAATCAAAAAGACGGCTCCATGGCCGGACGATCAGCGTAGCGATAGAACCTTCTCAACAATTCGTCGTGGGTTTGGAAGTTGCTCGTGCTCAATATGTGGTGAGTAAATCGAAGGTGCGTCGATCGAGCATACACGCATGATGGGCCCGTCCAGGTAATCGAAAGCCTGCTCCTGGATGATCATGGCCACCATGGCGGAAACACCGCCGAAAGGCTTCGATTCATCCACGAGGACAACGCGGTTGGTCTTCATCACGGATTTTAGAATCGCTTCTTGGTCGAGCGGGCGGATCGAACGGAGGTCGAGGACCTCAGCACTGATGCCGTGCTCGTTTTGAAGGGTTTCCGCCGCTGCAAGAGATTGAATGACCGAACGACCGTGGGCGATGAGAGAGACGTCGCTACCCTCGCGCTTGATGTCGGCCAAGCCAAGCGGAACGACATGGTCGCCGTCCGCCGGGTCAGGAACTTCGCCAGTGTTGCCGTAGAGGAGAGTATTTTCCATGACGTAGACCGGGTCGTTGTCACGGATTGCGGCCTTGATCAGGCCCTTGGCATCGGCCGGTGTTGCTGGAGCGCAGACCTTCAAGCCGGGAAATGCCGCGAAGAGACCTTCGGGAATGTGAGAGTGGGTGGCACCCACGCCGGTGCCGCCATTCGCGGGACCACGGACGACGATAGGACAATTGCACAGGCCACCAGACATGTAACGGACACAGGCGGCGTTGCTGACCAGCTGGTCGAAGGCTACGGAATGGAAAGACCAGAACATCAATTCCATCACCGGCCGGACGCCAAGCATCGATGCGCCTATACCCATACCAATAAAGCCAGCTTCGGAAATCGGCGTATCGACCACCCGCTTGTCACCCCACTTTTTCCAGAGCCCTTCAGTTACTTTGTAAGCGCCGTTGTATTGGGCGACCTCCTCGCCCATCAGGACGACGTTCGGATCGCGGGCGAGTTCCTCATCGAGTCCTTCACGGAGGGCTTCACGGTAGGTAAGAATGCGAGACATGGAGAAAATTTTGAGGTGAATGCGGGCGGTAAGTGCTCAGTCGTTGAAAAAATGGCGGCCGATTTTGGAGGCGGGAGTCTGGTTATCGGTCTCCCAATAAACATCAGTACTAATGTCTGCCACCGTGGGTGCGGGTGACTCATCGGCAAACTGGGCCGCTGCGTTGGCTTCGCTTTTGGCAGCGGCTTTGATTTGATCGAAAACCTCCTCGGACAGAACACCTTCTGCTATCAGGATCCGCTTGAAAACCGAGATGGGGTCGTGGTTTTGTTTGTAGTTCTCGATCTCTTCAGGAGTCCGATAGCCGCCCTTGTGCTTGGAATCGGCAACACTGTGGCCGTAGTAGCGGTAGGTATCGATCTCCAGGACCGTGGGCTTGTGCTCCTTACGAGCCCGTTCCATTGCGATGTGGGTTTTGGCGCGAACTTCGTAGAGGTTTGATCCGTCAACCACGTCCCATTCGATGGCGTAAGCTTCGGCTCGTTGGGCGAGGCATCCGCTGAATGCCGATGATCGCTCTTGAGAGGTGCCCATCGAGTAGCCGTTGTTCTCAATGATATAGACTACGGGAATCCCGAACAGACTGGCGATGTTGAGGGACTCGTGGAAGGCCCCCTGATTCACCGCGCCATCACCTAGGTAGCAAAGACAGCAGCCTTCTCGGCCGAGGTATTTCAGCCCGTAGGCGAGGCCAAGACCCAATGGGGTCTGACCAGCGACAATCCCATGTCCGCCCCAGAAGTTCTTGTCCGGAGCGAAGAAGTGCATGGATCCACCCTTGCCCTTCGAGCAGCCAGTCTGCTTGCCATACATCTCCGCCATGCACTCGTTCATGCCCATCCCTACCGCGAGAGCGTGGCCGTGGTCACGATAGGCGGTGATGAAGTGATCGTCCGCGCCACCGAGAGAAATCGTCCCAACGGCGACTGCCTCCTGACCGATGTAGAGATGCAGAAAGCCACCCATTTTTCCGCCTTGATAATACTTCAACGCCGTCGACTCGAATTGGCGGATGCGGACCATCTGCGAGAACAGCTCGATTTTGCGCTCGGCGGTGAGCGTTTGGTTGATCGGGGAACTGGCGAAATCGAGTTTAGAAGGGCTGGCGCTGGTCATGATTGGCGTGGAGAAGGAGAGTTGGAGAGGGTCATAAGTCGCGGCAGGCGAAGCTGGGCTCCGACAAAGATCGCCGTGAAGAGCACATTTGCCATCATCAGGTTACGAAGAAAAACCCAAGATGGGATGGTCGAATTCGGCGGCCCGGTCCACAGCGATTGCCAGAGCCCAAGGGCAGACTTTTCATACATCGGGTCGCCCAGCCAAGCGGCGCCGTTGGTAATGAGGTGGAAGACCACCGCGGCAGCGGCCGCACCTACGAGCAGAGTGGGGAATCCGCGATCCGAGATTGCCTTGCCCATGAGTGACATGGCAACCAGTGCCATTAAGGTCGTGACGAAAATGGACAGGTTGGATACCGGACCAACCCCCAAGGGATAGGTGACCGCCCAAATTCCGAAGGGAATCGCGAAGCCACGCCAGCCCCGAGCGAGCAGCGCCCCGCAGAAAAATAGCGCGGCCAACGGTTGGAAATTTGGCTGACTTTCGGGCAGCACACTGCCGAGAATACGGAACGCGATAAGCAGTCCGATAATCAGGATGAGCGGCAGATAACGGTGCATGGCGCGGGGAGAGTTGTAGATAATTTCATGCGCGGCTAGGCCAAAATCCGCGTTCGGAGAAGGTTTTTCATTCTAATTTGAGGGAAATAATCTCACGTTTTCGCCATGGATCATGAGAACACTGTGGCTGCGGCATGGCGGGCTCGCGAAGCAGCTTACTCGCCTTACTCCAACTTTCCAGTGGGCGCGGCGTTGCTTGCAGGTGACGGCCGAATCTTCTTGGGTTGCAACGTGGAGAATATTTCATTCGGACTCACCAACTGCGCCGAGAGGGTGGCCATCGGTGCGGCGATCGCGGCGGGTGTCCGAAAGTTCGTTGCGGCTGCCGTGGTGGCCGACACTGGGGTGCCGATTTCGCCTTGCGGCGCGTGCCGTCAGGTTTTAGCGGAATTCGGAGTTCCAGTCGTAATTCTGGCCAACCGCGCAAACTATTTAGTTTATACTTTGGAGGAGCTCCTGCCTCGAGCCTCGTCTGGCATTTTGGACCGACCAGAATAAGAAATGTTCCACGTGGAACATTTCGAACGATTCGATGCTTGAGCGCTCCTCCATGCAGACTTAGGTTTTGCGTCCCGCAATGTTCCGCTACCCGAAACACTACGACGTGATTGTGATTGGAGCCGGGCATGCTGGCGTCGAAGCCGCCATGGCTGCGGCCCGCCTTGGTGCTCAGGTTGCTATCCTCACCCAGAATTTGGATACAATCGGCCAGATGTCCTGCAATCCCGCCATCGGGGGCTTGGCAAAAGGGCACATGGTACGGGAAATTGACGCGCTGGGTGGGATCATGGGACTTAATACCGACGCAACTGCCATCCAATGGCGAATGCTGAACGCCTCGAAAGGCCCCTCCGTTCGCGCCCCACGCGCCCAGTGCGACAAAAAGGCTTATCAATTCCGACTCAAGCGGGAACTCGAAGCAATGCCCGGGATTGAAATCCACCAAGGGAATGTCGCGGATTTACTGGTAGCCCATGATCAGATTGTTGGGATTGCAACCTCGCTCGGGTTGGAAATTGCGGGGAAAACAGTCGTTCTTAGCGCGGGAACTTTTATGGGTGGACTGATGCATGTTGGACTTCGGAATGAAAAAGGTGGGCGGATGGGTGATGCCACATCGCATGTTTCTGAGTCCCTAAAGCGTCTTGGTTTCGAGGTCGCACGTTTTAAAACAGGGACGCCCTGCCGTTTGAATGCCCGGTCGATTGATTTCTCCAGATGCGAACGACAGGATGGTGACCCGAACGTGCCCAAGTTCAGTTTCATGGCGGATACCCTGCAAAAGGGAAAGGATGACCTCTTCACACTGAACCCTTGGGGGGATCCATTGTTCCACGTGGAACAAATGCCGTGCTGGGTGACTTACACGAATCCGAAAACCCACGAGATCATCGCCTCGAACCTTCATCAATCGCCCATGTATTGCGGAGTCATCGAGGGCGTCGGTCCACGGTACTGCCCTTCGATTGAGGACAAGGTTGTGCGATTCGCTGAAAAAGAGCGGCACCAAGTGTTTCTGGAACCCGAGGGCCGGCATACCCTGGAATATTACGTCAACGGGGTTTCGACCTCGCTACCCTACGAAGTCCAGCTCGAGTTCTTGAGGTCGATTGTGGGCTTGGAAAAATGTGAGATTCTCCGTCCTGGCTATGCTGTGGAGTATGATTACTGCCCACCAACGCAACTCCGCCCTACCTTGGAAACCAAAGAGGTTGAAGGCCTCTATTTCGCGGGTCAAATCAACGGCACTTCTGGTTACGAGGAGGCTGCGGGCCAAGGACTTCTCGCCGGGACCAATGCGGCTCTCAAAGCTCTCGGCCAACCCGAATTCATTCTAGGGCGCGATGAGGCGTATCTGGGAGTGATGGTGGATGACCTCGTCACCCGCGGTTGCACCGAGCCTTACCGGATGTTTACCAGCCGGGCGGAATACCGCCTCTTGCTCCGCCAAGACAACGCGGATCTCCGGCTGACTCCACGGGCTGCGGAGATCGGCCTAGCCACGGGCGAACGCGTCCGAAGGGTGGAGGAGAAACTGGCAGCACTCGAACGCGCGGGACCCTATGTGCGGAAGATGACTTTTGACGGCGTAAAGCTCGATCAGTGGCTCCGGCGTAGTGAAAATTCGTTTGAAACGTTACCGGAATCAATTCTGCAAATGTTCCACGTGGAACTTTGGCCATTGATCGAGACCAATTTTAAATACGAAGGACATCTTAACCGTCAACAGTCCCAGATCGATCGTATGGCCCGTCAAGAAGGCAAACGTCTGCCGTTGGAACTGGATTACTCGACCATTCGAGGATTGAAAAAAGAAGCCCAAGTCCGTTTCAGTGAAATCCGACCTGGCACTTTGGGTCAGGCGGGACGAATCCCAGGTATCACGCCAGCGGACCTCGCGATGCTCTTGGTATGGCTGGAAAAGCTCGCTCTTGAAGCAAACAAAGTAAATCAGACCGAAACGATAATAGACAGATATTCAGTAACTTAAACGAATTCGTTACCACCCGAATTGAGGGATCTTCCTCGTTTTATAAAGATTCTCGTTGTGGAACTGAAAGGAGTAATAAGCCGATTTCCCACCCGGTGAGGTAAGGAGAATCGGCTGGGTGGCGAAAGCGACATCCTCGTTTCCGGATCCGTAGGTCTGCACTTTCTGGCCCATAATCGTCACGCTGTTTTTGTCATCCGTGGTGATGCGGCTGTGGTCTCGTCCATGGTGAAACACCTCCGCCACATCATCGGGCGCTCCAATTTTCACATAACCCACGCGGTTTACGCCGGAAACATCCATCGATGGCTTGCCATCGCCCTGCACGCGCCAGCCCGCCGAGATCACCCGGGGATAAACCACTCCCTCCGATTTTCTCTCCAAGCCCGAAATTACCTCTTGGTAGGTTGGGGACGGTAGTGGATTCCGGGTTTCACAAGAAATGGTCAGGAAAGTGAGCAATGCTATTGGCGCGTAAATAATTTTCATTACAACGCGACTCCTATCAGGGGTCCGCACGGCAGGTAAAGTGTGCGGTGATTAAGTTTGCAAGATTACAAGCACCCTCATCACGGCGGCATGGCGGTTTTCTACATCGAGCTTCTCGAGAACACTACTCAGATGCTGCAACACCCTTATTTCACCCATCCCGAGGTTGGTGATTACTTCGCCTTGGCATTTTCCTTGGGCGACCCACGGAAGGACCTGTGGCTTGCGATGGGTTAGCAGAGGTTGTTACGAATCGAAATCAGGCCCCGATTTCAGGTTCCCGACTGTAGCTCGCATCCAGTTTGCGAGCGCCTCCGTACGAGCCAGGCAAGTTTCCACGGCGGCCGGTAGACCCTCGGAAATCACGATTTTGATAGGATGATCCTCCGCACCAAAATTCATGCCGATTCGCACTCCACGACGACGCTCGTGCTAGCAGCCTGTCGGACTTGGAAAGCACAAGATGCAGATGATACGAACGCCGACGAAAGGCTATGTAGTGGTGGTCAGGCACCAAGATAACAGATAGATTGCACCGAACTCATAGCTTTCAGGAATTCGTGAAAATCGACTACCGTTTACAGTGTTGGCAAGGGCTGAAGATTCTACATGTTGATTTTGGGTGAAATTGTAAGTCAGACAAACTCCTAGAGAGTCAGAAACGATTGCCCGTGGTCTTAAGATTCCAGTTTACGGGATAAAAAATCTTAGAGGTCCGCAGCGTGCTGCATCCCGCTTGCGAGCTATCGAGAGAAGAGACACCCGCCGCGCACGTCCCCGTGGACGACGCCATTATCGACTAGTGCCGTGTAAAATTTCATTTGTTGGTTAGAGAATTTTTAAATTGTACGATTTTGAGGATATGTACAATCGGACAGGTGCCCGCCAAATTACACCGAATCAAGCTATCGAAATCCGAACGCCATGAACTCGAAGCCCTCCGCGATCAAAAGCGCGGCAAGGCCTCCGGCATCATGCGTGCAGTCGCCTTGTTGCTTTCCGACGAAGGCCCGCATGGTCCTGCCATGAAGGATGCCGACATTCAGACACACACCGGAGTCTCCATTCGCAACCTCGAACGTCTCCGCCTGCGTTGCTGCGAGGTCGGTCCGCTCGCCGCCCTCGCACGCAAGCCTCGCGCCACTCCGGGGCGTGAGGTCAAAATCACTGGCGAGATCCATGCGCGCATCACCCAGCTTGCTTGCTCCAAGCCCCCGGCCGGTCATGCCCGCTGGACGCTTAGATTGTTAGCCCGTCATCTCGTCGAGATCGAAGTCATCGAAACCATCTCTCACCAATCCGTGGGAACGGTTTTAAAAAAAGTGAACTCAAGCCATGGCGGCAAGAACGCTGGTGCATCCCACCCAAGCAAAACGCCTCCTTCGTAGCGGCAATGGAAGACGTGCTGGAGGTCTATTCCAGAGCGCCGCAGCAGGATCGGCCGTTAGTTTGTCTGGATGAATTCGCCAAGCAGCTTCTATCAGAAACCCGCTCCCCTGTTGCCGCAATCCCCGGGCACCTCGCCCGGGAAGACTACGAATACGTCCGCGAGGGCAGCGTGAGTGGATTCATGATCGCCATGCCGCATTTGGGAAAACGTGATGTCTTCGTGGGCGGCGACGGACGCCGCACCGCGTTGGATTTCGCCGCCTGTCTCGACCATCTGGCGAACACTCTGCTGCCAGACGCCGGGAAAATCGTGTTAGTTATGGATAACCTCAACACCCATAAGGAAGCCTCGCTTTACGAAGCCTTCCCGCCCGAGAAAGCACGTGCCTTATGTGAACGATTCGAGATGCACTTCACACCCAAACACGGCAGTTGGTTAAACATGGCCGAGATCGAGATCGGACTTCTGGGGCGGACCTGTCTGGATCGAAGGATCGGCTCGGTCGGAGAATTCACAGACGAAGTCAAAGCCTATCTCGCCCGGAAGAACGGGGAGGCCAAATCGATCAATTGGCAATTCACCAACGAAAAAGCCAGGATCAAACTCAAATCACTCTATCCAACAATTTGAATTTTACACGACACTAGACGGCCGATCTTCCGAGATCCAGCGCCTTATCGGCCGCTCGATCCGCGCCGTTGTCGATCTCCAAAAATCGGCCAACGCACTCTCTGGATCGACTGCGATGTCCTCCAAGCCGATGGCGGCACCCGCACCGCATCCGTCACCGGTGCCTGCGTCGCCACCGCCATCGCGTTCAATCGCATGATCGCCGATGGTCGCATCAAAGACTTTCCCCTTAAAAAACTCGTCGCCGCCGTCTCAGCCGGAATCTTTGAAAACTCTCCCGTCCTAGATCTAAACTACCCTGAGGACAAAGCCGCCACCGTCGATTTTAACATCGTTATGACCGAAGCCCTGGAATTTGTCGAAGTGCAAGGTTCCGGCGAAGAAGCCGTATTCACCTCTGAACAAATGACTGCCATGCTCGATCTCTCCAAAAAAGGCATCTCAGAAATCTTCCACCTTCAAAAAACTGCCATCCTCAACGCCGACCAGGCCGCGCCCCTAGATTTCGCCTCGTTAATTTTCGCGTTCGCGAAGAAATCTACTTAACATCCACAATCGCCCATCATCTCTTCCTTCAGAGTTGAAATTTGAATTTTTGAATTTCCCCATGAAATACCTCTCCATCCTGTTCGCCGTTTCCGCACCCCTCCACGCCGCCGCTGAAGTTACAAACCCACACCTCCTCCCCACCACCAAGGCGATCCATCAAAAAATCACCGCCTCCCCTGATCCTGCCGTGGACGCCATGACGCAGTATAAGGAAACCGTCCCCCTAGCTGATGACGCCACTATCGAGCTCATCCCCATCCCCGCTGGAACCTACAAACTCGGCTCGCCCGATGCCGAAGCCAATCGCAAACCCGACGAATCCCCCCAAAAGGAAATCACCATTGAACCCTTCTGGATGGCCAAAGTCGAAACCGCTTGGAACCTCTACCGCCCATTCATGGAAAACGGAAAAGCCCGCAACAAAGACGGCTCCCTCAACCGCGATTCAGACCTCTCCACTCCAGAAACGCCTGAAATCAAGGACGGCGAAACCCTAATTGATACCGTCACACAGCCCACGCCGCCCTACGTCCCTATGCACTTTTCAATGGGCGATGGCTACTCCGCTGACTTCCCTGCCGTCGGCATCACCTACCACGCCGCTAACAAATTCTGCGAATGGCTCTCCACCCAAACTGGCCGCTTCTACCGCCTCCCCACAGAGGCCGAGTGGGAATACGCTGCCCGCGCTGGCACCACCACCGCATACTCCTTCGGCGACGATCCCGCACAACTTGGTGAATACGCCTGGTTCGCGGAAAACTCCGAATACCAATACCAAAAAGTCGGCACGAAAAAGCCCAATCCATGGGGCCTCCACGACATGCACGGCAACGTCTCCGAGCACACTCTCGACCAATACCTCCCTGACGCTTACGCAAAAATCCAAGACAAAGCCACTAGCCCTTGGAACCCGCCGGTTACCCGCCACCCCACCGTCTTCCGCGGTGGCAATTGGAACGCAGATGCTGCCGCTCTGCGCTCCGCAACCCGCGGCCAAACCTCCACTGACCTAAAGATTCAAGATCCCCAAATCCCGAAATCCATTTGGTATTACACCGATGCTCCATGGCTCGGCTTCCGCATCGTCCGCCCCCTCAAAACACCTTCCGTTGAGGAAATGCACAAAGCCTGGAACCAAGGCCCCGGCGACTCCGAATAAACCGCGTGTAGCTGCCACGTCCCGCGGCAGGCCGTGAAAAAGGCGTCCCGCCTCCTTTCTAAATCCAAAAATGAACCGCCGCCACACCATGAAGCTCATCCTCGGTGCGGCGGCATTTCCTTATACATCCTCCGCCGCAGCCCTCACCACCATCCGCCCCCTGATGGGTACCTTCTTTACAATCAACACTCACACCAAAGACAAAACCCTAGCCGCCAAAGCATCCACCGAAGCCTTCGCCGCAGCCGAAAAAATCAACGCCGCAGCCTCAGATTATATCGCCGATTCGGAGCTCCTCTCCTTCTCCAAACTCCCCCACGGAGCACCCCACACCGTCTCCGAAACCCTTTTCCCACTCCTACTACAGGCACAGTACTTCGCTCGAAAAACCAACGGAAATTTCGATCCCACCCTCGGTCCTCTCACCAAACTATGGCGCGAGTCCCGCCGCCGCAAATTCCTCCCCGCCTCGAATATCCTCTCTGCGGCGCTCGCAGCCTCGGGCCACCAAAAACTGCTGCTCGACGAAAAAGCCCGCACCCTCACATTCACCGTCCCCGGCATGCGTCTCGACCTTGGAGGCATCGCCAAAGGCCAAGCCGCCGACGCGATGCTTGAGGTATTCTTCAAATACGGCCTGCGCAGCACCTCGATCACCTGCGGCGGCGATGTCCGCGTTGGCGATCCTCCACCTGGAAAAAATCATTGGGCCATCGCAATCAAAACTACGGGCGATCGCAAACCACCCCTCCAACTTGCCAACCAAGCCGTCTCCACTTCCGGCGATCTTTACCAATTTATCGAAATCGACGGCCAGCGCTATTCCCATATCATTGGCCCAAAAACCGGACTTGGCCTAACAGAATCAAAATCCGCCACCATCGTTGCCACTACGGCCACCGAATCGGATGCCCTAGCCACGGCAGCGTGCGTGGCATAGAGAATCCATCTACCGAACCGGAAACTTATTAAAACACCTTCGTCACACCCGGTATCGGAGCGGGATAGAGGCCGTCCTCACCTGGCTTCGGCCCCGGATCAGCATCCCAAGCTAGCGTTTTCGGCATTGTGTCGAGATCTGAATTGAGGGCCTGCTCCCACGTGATCTCTTGCCCAGAATAACTCGCCATCCTGCCCATGATCGCGGTCAACGTAGAGTCAGCCGTGAAATAGGCATCGTTGATCGGCTTATCCTCACGAATGTGCTTCACCAGCTCGTCATGCTCAGTCTGATACGCATTGTTATTCTGACCGGTAAAACGCCAGACCACCTTGTCCTCTCTATCCTTGATCACACCAGGCGTCGCCGTGCCTTTCGTTCCGATGATCGTCTCGGACACCTTTGACCACGTCCCGTCCCAATGCTTGCACTGGCTGTTCATAATGGTGCCGTCCGGATACGTGTATTCGACATAATGATGGTCGTAAATCTCACCCCAATCCTTGCCCACCCGCTTTGTCCGACCGCCCATGCCCACGCACTTGACCGGATGTGCACCCTTGAACCAGTTGCTCACATCGAGGTTGTGGATGTGCTGCTCGCAGATGTGGTCGCCGCAGAGCCAATTGAAATAATACCAGTTACGCATCTGATACTGCATTTCCGTCATGCCCTCCTGCCGCGCACGAGTCCACACCCCGCCCCCTGACCAATAAACCTGCGTGTTGACGATATCACCGATGAGGCCTTCCTTGATCTTCTCAAGGGTCTCCAAATAGTTATTCTGATAATGGCGCTGCAATCCGCCAACAACCTTGAGCTTTTTGGCATCCGCCACCTTCGCCGCTTCGATCACCTTCCGGATTCCCGGCCCGTCCACCGCAACGGGCTTCTCGAGGAACACATGCTTGCCCTTCTCTACCGCATACTCGAAGTGCTGCGGTCGAAAACCCGGAGGCGTGCAAAGTAAGACCAAATCCGCCTCGTCAATAGCGTTCTTGAACGCTTCAAAACCATGAAAAATACGCTCCTTGGGCACATCAACTCGATCCCCAAACTGCTTTTTCAAGTTCTCATACGCTTTGTTTGCGTTGTCTTCAAATGCATCAGCAATCGCCACTAATTTCGTTCCCGGCACATTCAGAGATTGCGAGGCAGCTCCAGTCCCTCGGCCTCCGCAGCCGACAAGCGCGACTTTGATTTCTTTAACTCCGTCCTGCGCCCTAGCGACACTAGGTAAAAGAGCTGCTGCTGTTGCTAAAGAGCCTGCCTTAAGGAACTTCCGACGATCTGTGAATGCTGGGTCTAATTTCATGGGTTTTGTGGAATACCCTAGGATACCGAATATTCTTTCACAAATAGAAAATCATTCGGGAGCACATCCGCTTAAAACCCGTCACCGAATATTTCGGCAAGCTGCTTCTCCGCCAACTCCGCCCACCCTCTGTTCGCTGCAGGAGACGCAGGCGACGGGTGCAGAATTTTTCCAATCTTTGCCTGAACACTTAGCCTAAAAAGGAAAATGGGCGTGTTGATTTGAGGCCATGGGCGTACTATGGCTTGGAGCGGTTAGGGAGGGTGGCTGGCGGGTCATTCTCATCCGCTGA
>ENA-OFCF01000201-OFCF01000201.1-metagenomes-genome-assembly--contig:-NODE-201-length-29412-cov-4.319072_pt1 | contig 29412 bp, 26 predicted proteins | sample MGYA00153387_OFCF01 | MGnify analysis MGYA00153387 | reverse complement strand
AGGATAAGAGCAGAGCTATTAGTATCTATTCGTTGAAATTCAAATTCCTTGGCTTCGCCATGGGAAAGAATAAAAATGGAAATTACATTAGAGCTCATAAAAGTTCCCTGAGGAAAGCAAAACAAAAACTGAAAGATAAAACCAAAAGAAATAGAGGGAAGAATTTCAAAGAAGTCATGAAAGAAGTTAAAGTCTATATGATAGGCTGGCTGAACTACTACCACATTGCATCGATTAAGAGCACGCTGATGGAGTGGAATTCATGGCTTCGGAGAAGATTTAGGATGTATATCTGGAAACAATGGAAGAAACCCAAAACTAAAGTTCAAAACCTGTGCACACTAGGGATACCTGAATGGCAGGCTTATCAATGGGGGAATTCCAGACTTGGATATTGGCGAATTGCCGGTAGCCCGGTCTTGTCGCGTTCCATAACAAACAAAAAGCTCGCTCGTTCCGGATATTTCGATATCCTAGAACGATACGAGCAATTAAACAAATAGCACTTAAGCGATTGAACCGCCCCGTACCGAACGGTACGCGGGGTGGTGTGAGAGGTCGGTAACTGAATTAATCAGTTACCTCCTACTCGATTGTGCATGCAGTTTTTCAGCCGGCCTTCAGATGGTTCCCGATTTCAGGATCGAGACCAGGAGCCAAAGGCCCAGAAGCCCTGCGAGACCAAAGCCAAGCATGCCGACAATGCTGATTCCGTTGATTTCCGGCCCCCCTCCTGATCGGATGATCAGGGCAGAGGCAATGATGATGGCGGAAACGATCAGGGCGAAAACCATGCGGTTGACCATCTTGTTGAAGTCGGTCCACCGATCGTTGAAATTGGCGATGTCAATCCTGACCTTGCCGCGCCCGCTGATGAAGTTGTCGAGGATGGTCGAGATGCTGACCGGGATTTTCAGGGTGTCCCTGATCAGGGTATAGCTGTTTTGCACCAGGGTGTCCAGGCTGATTTGAGGCTTGAAGGCGATCGTATTTTCTTCCTTGAGGTAGTCTTTGGCAATCTCCATGATGCTGAGTTCAGGGGAGAGATCGCTCACTACGCCCTCCAGGATAAGAAGCGACTTCAGGAGCGTGGTAAATTCCTTCGGCAGTTTGAGATTGTTTTTCCTTGCGGCATCGAAGAGGTCCATGAATAGCCTGGAGACCTGGATGCTCTTCAGGCTGGATGTCAGGTAGTAATGGATGATGTACTCGATGTCCTCATAGAGCTTGTTCCTGTCGACGGGGCCCTTCTGGACAGCAATGGTGAGGACGAGGTTTACGAGCCCGGCGATGTCCCTTTCCACCATGGCCTGGAGGATGTTGTTGATGGCATCCTTTGACCGGCTTGGAAGGGTGCCCATTATGCCAAAGTCGATGAAGAAGATCTTCCGTTCGCTGATGATGAGGTTCCCAGGATGCGGATCCCCATGGAAGAAGCCGCTGTTAAAAAGTTGGTAGAGATAGCTGAGGATGAGCTTTCTTCCGATGTCCCCGGTATCGTAGCCCTCCTTTGTGAGCTTTTCCGTCTCGGTGATCTTGATGCCTACGATCTTTTCCTGGACAACGATCCTTTTCGTCGAAAGCTTCTCATAGACCAGAGGAGTTCTGATGCAAAGGATGTCACGGTTCTCTTTTGCAAACCTCTTCATGGAAGTGACCTCGTTACGGAAATCGAGCTCTGCCTTCGTTGTTTCGAGGATTTCCCCCAGGGCCTCGACGGGGTCCAGGAGGACATCCCTCAGCGTATTCGGGGCCCGTTTGACAATCCGGATGAGGATCCCGATGTCCTCGATAAGCTGATACTCGATGTCGGGCCGTTGGACCTTGACAATGACATGATGCCCGTCCAGGAGGACGGCATCATGAACCTGGGCTACAGAGGCGCAGGCCATGGGGTCGGGCTCGATTTCCCTGAAAATCTCATGGAGGGGGGCGTTTAGTTCCTTCTCGATGATTTCCCTGACTGTTTCGAAGGGGAAGGGGGGCGCATCGTCCTGGAGCTTGATGAGCTCTGAAACGTACTCCACGGGAAGGATGTCAGGCCTTGTGGAGAGAATTTGTCCGATTTTAATAAAGGTCGGTCCCAATTCCTCAAAGACAAGGCGGAGGTTTTCAGGATCATTCTTAATTTTTTCGGACTTCAGCTTTGCGTGGAGCATGTGACCAAAACCATAGGAAGCAAGTATCCTGACGATTTGGCGAAACCTTCTCTGAGACCTTCCTCTCTCCTTACTATCCATCTTCTAACCACCCCATCTGTTTTCTTATTTGGATTCGAGTCCTGCAATCCTTTCTTCTAGCAGTTTCACCTTCTCTTCAAGAAGCTCCAGATCCCGCCTGGACACGAGGTTCAGGGAGTCGATCATGGTGTACAGGTTCTCCCGGGTGAGCACCTCATCTTCCTTTTTTGTGTTCCGTTTGATGAGTTCCTCACGGAGTTCCTTGCCTTCTTTTACAGTGAGTTTTCCCCGTTCGATGAGATCACTTAGGGTGCTGTCGATTTTCTCGATGGAAATAGTGGCGGCACCGACCGTTGCCAGCAGCAGGTTCTTCAGTTCTTCCATGGCTGATTCCTCCTCTAACTTTGATTAGACTGAATATTTGTTTATTACATCATATATCAATATTATTAATTCATTGTTAATTTACTATTAATATCCTTTAGGGATGCCTGAAATGGGTCGACGAAAAGGCCGGAAATCAGATTTCCAGCCTTTTCGTCGGGGCAATGCCCATGTCCGTTTCTATTTGTCGTTGTTCTTGGGGACATAAGTTCCACCGGACTTGGTATAGTTCGTCGTGATGTCCTCTGGTCGAGGATTTTCCTTATACTGCACATCACTATATTCGGTATTATCGCTCTTCTCTTTTTCGTAGGTGCGATATTCCTTGCGGTTCGTATTTTGCGCGTTCTCGTAGCGGTCTCTGTCCTTGATGTCAGGCATGACGATGGCGAGCACTATATAGAGAAGCAGACCCGGAAATCCCTCAGAGATCAGGGACACGATGACGTAGGCGATTCGGATGACCGTGACATCGACATTAAAGTAGTCGGCAAATCCGGCGAGTACACCGGAGACCATTTTCTTATCCGTATTCTTGTATAATCTTCTTTCCATGTTCATTTCCCCTCTTCTTTTTCTTCTTCTTTTACCCAATAATATAGGAGATTTATTAAAAAGCAATTAAAGTTATTTGAAGGAAATGTTTTTTCTTCAAGAGGAATGAATTTCTTCATTTTTTTATCATGAATGGCCAATTGATGGTACAATAAAGGATAGAATATTAAAAGCAGGGGTGGATGATGTGAAGCTTTATCAGGAAAATCAGGAGATTTTGAAATTCAATACGAGAATCCGGAGTGTCCTTGAGGATGATTCGGGCGTCTACATGACTCTCATTGAGAGCTACTTCTACCCCGAAGGCGGTGGACAGCCCGCAGATAAAGGGACCATCAACGGCAAGGAAGTGTTGGACGTCTTTGTAAGGGATGAGGAAATCTTCCACCAGGTGGCCTCTTTTTCAGGTCTGACGATCAACATGCCCGTAAGCTGCATCATTGACGGATTGACCCGGCAGGACTACACCGTCCAGCACACGGCACAACATGTCCTCTCTGCGGTGCTAAGCGACAAGTATGGCACAGGAACCATCGGCTTCCATCTTGGCGAGGAATACACGGCCATCGACACGGACAGGGTTTTGGACGAGGATACCCTGAGAACTTTGGAGGATGAAATCAATTTCCATATCGGCGAGGACCTGAAGGTGAACATCTATTTCAGGGACAAGTGGAATCTCGGAAACATTCCCCTGAGAAAAGAGACGGAGATCGAGAACAATATCCGGATCGTCCAGATCGGCACCCTTGACTATTGCGCCTGCGGCGGGACCCATGTCAAGTCCCTGAAGGAGCTCAGGTTGTTCAAGTTCCTGAATGCGGAGAAATACAAAGAGGGCATGAGGGTCTCCTTCCTTGCCGGAGAAAGGGCGTTTTCGTACCTGAGGAACAATGAGGACATCCTGAGGAAACTGAAGAAGGAGCTCATGGTGAACTTCGACGAAATCCCCTACCGCGTCGTGAGACTCAGGGAAGAGAAAGAGGAGTACAGGAAGCTTTCCGAAGACCTCAACCTGAAGCTCGGGGAGGCCATCGCCAAAGGATACACAGAGGACTACATCATCGAGAAGGTGGAATTTGACGACGACCTCATCAAGGTCATCGGGAACACCCTGATGAAATCCGGAAAGATCGGAGTCTTCTACAGGGTAGACGGAAGATTCTTCGCGTTCACTGGAAACAAGGCAAGTGCCAAGGACCTGATGGACATGGCCAGAGTTGGAATCGACTTTAGAGGCGGTGGAGGTCAGAGCATGGCACAGGGATTTGTGGAAAGACAGGAAGAACTCGGCATATTCATCAGTAAGATTTATGCCGCGCTATTAAAACTTGAGCTTTAATTTAGGTTGTGATAAAGTAATCAGGTGAAAGAATTTGAAGGTGATATTAAATGGAAGCTTATTTAGATAATGCCGCCACCACAAGGGTAAGCCAAAGGGTGCTGGAAACCATGATAGATGCTCTGCAGGGCACATACGGGAATCCAAGTTCCCTGCACAGGGTCGGAAGGGCTGCAGAGGACAGACTTTCAAAAGCGAGGAAAACCATCGGGGATTCCATCGGGGCTGAGGCGGAAGAGATCGTCTTCACCTCCGGCGCCACGGAAGGAAACAACCATGTGGTCCGCTCCTTCATCCGGGAGGGTGCTCATTTCATCACCTCCAGGATCGAACACCCCAGCGTGCTGAGGGTCATGAAAATGGCGGAAAAGAGAGGCGTCAGGGTGGATTACCTCGATGTCGATGAGGAGGGCAGGATAGACCTGGAGGAACTCAAGGGAAAGATAACGAAGGAGACCTCCCTTGTGTCCATCATGATGGTGAACAACGAGACTGGGGCCATCAACGACCCTTCCTCCATCGGCAGGGTCATCCATGAAGCAAGCAGCCGTGCGAAGTACCATGTGGATGCCGTCCAGGGATACATGAAGTACCCCATCGATGTCAGAGCCATGAACATCGATTTTCTGACCATATCCGCCCATAAGGTCCATGGACCCAAGGGGACGGGATTCGTCTATATGAAGAAAGGCCAGCGGCTACACCACCTGCTTTTGGGGGGAGCTCAGGAAAGGAGCCTTAGAGCCGGAACGGTCAATGTCCCTTCCATCCTCGCCTTTGCAGAAGGCATCCGCGCCATGGGCGGTAACATTGAGGGAAACCTAAAGAAGGTCTCTTTCCTCAAGGAAAGGATGATTGAGGAATTGTCTTCCATTGATGAGATGAGGATAAACTCTCCGCTCCGAAGGACATCGCCCTACATCCTCAACATTTCCATACCAGGCATGAGAGGGGAGACCATGCTCCATTATCTTAGCGACAAGGGCGTCTATGTCTCCACAGGTTCAGCCTGCTCGTCCAAGGACTCCAAGGACAGCCATGTGCTGCTAGCCCTGGGCGTTGAGGAAACGCAGATCAAGGGAAGCCTGAGATTCAGCTTTTCTGAGGGGACGAAGCAAGAAGAGGTGCTCTATGCCGCTGAGATGCTCAAAGATGCAGTCAACTTTCTAAGGAGGAAGTAGTTTGGAATTATTACTGATCAAATACGCTTCGGAAATTTTTCTGAAGGGGCTCAACCGAGGAAAATTCGAGAAGAAATTGAAGGATAACATCAAGAATGTCCTCAAGGAAGAGGACTATTCATTCTATAAGGACCAGAACCGCTGGTTCATCAAATCTGACGACATCAGCACCATCAAGGAGAAGGTCAGGAAGGTCTTCGGCGTCATGGAAGTCTGCACTGTAAGGCAGACGGAGAGGGACTACGACACGATCAAGGAGCTGGCCCTGGAGGTCATGAAGACCTATCCGGAAGGGACAACCTTCAAGGTGGTGACAAAGAGAGCCAATAAGGATTTCCCCATGAACTCCATGGAGGTCTCTTCAAAACTCGGTGAGTACATCCTTGAGCATACGAAGGGTTACAGCGTTGAGATTAGAAATCCCGCAGCCATCATCGAAATTGAAATCCGGGACAAGGCCTATGTCTATTTGGTAAGGGATAAGGGAATCGGCGGAATGCCTTACGGAACCAACGGCAGTACCATGCTGATGCTTTCCGGGGGAATTGATTCTCCTGTTGCAGGATACATGATGGCAAGGCGTGGAATTGAAATTCACGGTATCTACTACCATAGCCATCCCTACACCTCAGAGAGAGCGAAGGACAAGGTGAAGGACCTGGCGAAGATTCTGGCAGGGTATACAGGAGAGATCCGTCTTCACGTGGTCCCCTTCACGGAAATCCAGATGGACATCATGGACAAGTGTCCAGCAGACGAATTGACCATCATCATGAGGAGATTCATGATGATGTGCGCCTGTGGCCTGGCAGAGAAACTGGGCATCCAGAGCGTGACCACAGGGGAGAGCATCGGTCAGGTGGCTTCCCAGACCATGGAAGCCCTGGTGGTCTCGGACGAAGCGGGGGACAGGCCAGTGTTCAGGCCTCTCGTCGCCATGGACAAGGTGGACATCATGGATATTTCCAGGGAGATCGGGACTTATGAGACTTCGATACTTCCTTTTGAGGACTGCTGCACAATCTTTGTCCCCAAGCATCCGGTGACCAAGCCGAAGCTCGCCTTCATCAAGAGGCATGAGGAAGCTCTGGATGTCGAGGGTCTCGTCGCAAGAGCGCTGGATGGAACGGAGGATTTTGTACTATGACGGAAGATTTGCTTAAAGACGGCTATGACTACGAGGACTATACGGAGAACTTTATTTCGGAGACAGAACCTTGCTGCAAGACGCGAAATGATGAAGAGGCACCTTCCTGCGGATGTAAGTTAAAAGGGATCCCCATCAAGAAATAAGGAGTTCATATGAGAAGAACAACAAACACCAGCATATTTAGTGGAAAATATCAGAAGAGGGCAAGAAGGAAAAAAATCCTGAGAGGTCTGGGCCTCACCCTTCTTCTTCTGGGCATCCTTTTCCTGATTTTCAGGAATCCCATCCTCGCAAAGATCGAGAAGGTGAAGCTGGATATCTTGCAGGAAAATCAACAAAAGGAAGAGATGATCAACAACCTCCCGGAGACTCCTCAAGGCGAGACTGTGGAGACACCGGTAGTCGAGATCGAGACTCCCGCAGAAGAGGAGACAAGCGTGAGCGTTGTCCTTCCATCTGAGAAGAGCCTTGACCTCGCAACAATGGAAGAGGATGGTGAAATGTTTTTCGATCCGATCGAGAACCTTCCCGGGTTCCTCGGGGATGTTTCCCCTTCCAGAAAGCTTGTGACGCTTATGGATACAGAGACCCAGGACCTTTATCTCCTGGACCTGGACGGGACGGTCACGGATATCACCTACAAGACCTACAAGAGCTCAACGGGATACAAGGAATCCAAGGAAAGAATCCTGGGAAGGATTGAAGGGTTTGTCTGGACCAGCCAACCGAAGTTCCTCGATGAGGATACGGTGGTCTATCTTTCCCAGCTTCCCTGGTTCGATGAGCGCAGGTTCCTCTATATCGTCGAACTAGCTCCGCTTTCGCACAGGAACATGCAGAGCGTAAAGGGGATCAACATTACGCTAAAAGACCTCACGGAGAAGGGACTGGAGTACGAATCGGACGGGAAGACGCTCTTCCTGACAGGGGAATACAAGATTCTCAGATAGGCTCCAGTGAAGCCTGCCCGAAGGGATGGCGAAGAAGAGGAGGCCGAGAAGTAGTGGACGCGTGACTCCTTATTTCCGGGCGGATTCTTTTGCATTGACGCTTTTTAGGAATATAATAAGAGTCATGAGCCAATTTTTGTAAAGTGAAGTGATGACATGGACATTGGAATTTCCACAGCAATCTTCTATCCTGAGGTCCTGACGGAGGAGGCAGTGAAAATCCTTTCCGGACAGGGATTCCGGACAGGGGAGGTTTTCGCCAACAGCTTCTATGAGTTTTCAAAGGACTACGCCTACGAACTCAGGGAGATTACGGACAAGTACGATTTCAAGGTGAATTCCGTCCATACGGTGAGTTCGGCTTTTGAACCGTACCTCTTTGATGCCTACGAACGCAGGAGGGACGACTTCTTCAAGATCTATCTTGACTTTGTAAGGTTCGCTGAAATTCTCGGTGCAAAAGTGTATACTTTTCATGGATTGGTCAAAAGGCCCCATCGGAACATGAGGTTCAAGGACATCGTCTATATCTACGACAAGATGGTCTACGAAGGCCTTTCCCATGGGATTTCCCTGGCACAGGAAAATGTGTCCTGGTGTCTCTCTGGAGACTTGGAGTATCTCAAGCGGCTCAAGGATTCCGTCAGGGAACCCCTGAAGTATACGCTGGACATCAAGCAGTCCATCAAGGCCGGGCAGAGCCCGTACGACTACCTGGATGTCTACGGAGAAGACCTGATGAACCTTCACCTGAACGACAACGATTTGCTTAACCCCTGCCTGCTGCCAGGGAAGGGCACCTTTGACTTCAAGGAGCTTTTCACCAGGGTTGGCGAAACCGGGTATGCAGGTCCGGGAATCATCGAGGTGTACAAGGACAACTACCTGACACTGGCGGATCTGAAGGTCAGCCGGGAGTATCTGGAAAGATTAACACTATAGTCATTGAAATAGAAAGTTATTTCATTTATAATATTAGAAGCTTGAACGAAGCCCCAAGGGGTATAGGAGGAAATTAATTAATGAACGTAAAATTTGAGAAGTTAGATTCCAAAAAGGTAAAGTTAGAGGTCACTGTCGAAGCTGCAAAGCTTGACGAGGCCATCAGAAAATCCTACAAGAAGAATGTCAAGGATCTGAACGTCCAGGGATTTAGAAAAGGCAAGGCACCACTGGCACTGGTAAAACAGTTCTACGGCGTAGAGGTCCTTTTTGATGACGCCAGCGACTTCCTCTTAAACGAGACTTATCCACAAGCCATCGTTGAAGCCGGAATCAAACCCGTAGACTACCCTAAGATCGATATCACACAGTTCGAAGAAGGAAAGGATTTTCTTTATACCGCTGAAATCGAGGTATACCCTGAATTCGAACTTCCAGAATATAAAGGCATTGAAGTCGAGAAGCCAGTCTACGTTGTGACGGACCATATCATCGACCACGAACTTGAAGATCTCGTTCAGAAGAATGGGAGAATCGAGTCCAAGTCTGAAGGTTCAGCTATTGAGATGGGTGACATCGCTGTCATCGATTTCACGGGAAAGGTTGACGGCGCAGAATTTGAAGGGGGCAAGGGTGAAAACTTCGAACTTGAAATTGGTGCGAAGATGTTCATTGCAGACTTCGAAGACCAGCTTATCGGCCTGAAAGTCGGCGAAGAAAAGCTTGTCAAGGTAAAGTTCCCAGAAAACTATGCCTCCGAAGAGGTCAAGGGCAAGGATGCGGAGTTTGAGGTCAAGGTTATTGACGTCAAGGCCAAGGAATATCCAGCCATAGATGATGAATTCGCCTCAGAGGTGTCTGAATTCGAAACCCTTGAAGAGCTGAAGGCAAGCATCAGGGAAGGTCTTGAGAAGGACGCTGAAGAAAAGTCCAAGAGTGAGCTCAACAACAACCTGATCAAGGCACTGGCAGACAAGGCGGAAATCGACATTCCTTTATCGATGATCGAAACCAACATCGACAGGCTGATCAAGGACTTTGAAGGAAGAATTTCCCAGCAGGGAATCACCAAGGAAATGTACCTTCAGATGACCGGCCAGGACGAGAATTCCATCCGGGAAATGTTCAGGGACAATGCCACGAAGGTGGTAAGGAATGACCTGATCATCGAAGCCATCATCGAGAAGGAAGGCATCAAGGCGACGGACGAAGAGGTTGAAGCCAAGGCTGATGAAATCACAACCATGTACGGAGACCAGAAGGGTGACCTGAGAGAGATGCTTCTGAAGTCCAATAGAAAGGACCTGGAGATGGAAGTGACCACCATGAAGCTGTTCGACCTGCTTCTTGAATCTGCAAAGGTTACAGAGAAGGAAATCGTGGAAGAGCATCATCATGATCATGAAGACAATGAAGAACATGAGGAAAATGACCATGAAGAACATGACCATGAGGAACATGACCATGAAGAACATGACCATGAGGAACATGACCATGAAGAACACAGCCATGAGGAACACAGCCATGAGGAAGAGAAATAATTCGCAAAATGGAATATTTTCTTGAATCCTGATGGATGATGAAAGTGGACTGCTATCGAACAGGATAAGGTAGATATTGCCAGAGATTTACTCTCTGGCAATCTTCTTATTGAGGAGACTGATAAAATCCTTTTCATACTGGATTTTTTACGGATTAGGTGTAGAATAGAGATACAATTAAATTGTTTAAAATTAATTAATGATTTATTTAAGTTCCTTTTAATTTGTTTTAGGTATACTTACTAAAATACAAATTGAATATTTATATAATTGGAGGTTAATCATGAGTTTAGTACCAATGGTAGTAGAACAGACCAATAGAGGAGAGAGGTCCTATGACATCTTTTCAAGGCTTTTGAAGGACAGGATCATCATGCTTTCCGGAGAAGTGAATGACATGGTAGCAAACGTTATTGTTGCCCAGCTTCTGTTTTTGGAGAGCGAGGACCCCGACAAGGACATCTATCTGTACATCAACAGCCCGGGAGGGTCCATCACCGCAGGCATGGCGATTTTTGACACCATGAACTACATTAAGCCCGACGTGGCCACCATCTGCGTGGGCATGGCGGCATCCATGGGTTCCTTCCTTCTGACCGCAGGAGCCAAGGGAAAGAGATTTGCGCTGCCTAACAGCGAAATCATGATCCATCAGCCCCTCGGCGGATATCAGGGGCAGGCGACGGACATCCAGATCCACGCCAAGCGGATCCTTCAGATCAAGGAAAGGATGAACAAGATCATGTCCGAGAGAACAGGACAGTCTCTCGAGGTCATCACCAATGACGTCGAAAGGGACAATTTCATGGATGTGGAGCAGGCCATCGAATATGGGCTAATCGACAGCGTCCTTGAAAAGCACACGGAGAAGAAAGCATAGAGCTTTTCAAGATTAAATGGTAAAATAGGGTAAGGACAATCCAATTGGATACGCCCATGGAGTCGTGCTAGATTTAGGACAGGGAAGTGGGCGTTTTAAGTAATGCTTGGAGCTGTGGTTAAAGCCATGGAAATTCAAGTATATGAGGTGAAAATTAATGGCAAAATTTGAAGATAAGAATGTACTGAAGTGCTCATTCTGTGGAAAGAGCCAGGACCAGGTCAAAAGGCTCATCGCCGGACCAGGGGTCTATATTTGCGACGAGTGTATTGAGCTATGTTCAGAAATCGTAGCAGAGGAACTCACGGAAAAGACAGAAAAGGATTTTACGAAGCTCCCCAAACCACAGGAAATCAAGAATCATCTGGACCAATATGTCATTGGCCAGAATGATGCGAAGAAATCATTGGCGGTTGCTGTGTATAATCACTATAAGAGGATCAACTACCCGAAGAAGAACGATGTGGAACTGCAGAAGTCCAATATCCTTTTACTGGGACCTACCGGCTCAGGAAAGACGCTCCTGGCGCAGACACTGGCGAGGTTCCTCGAGGTCCCTTTCGCCATCGCTGATGCCACGACCCTTACTGAGGCAGGCTACGTCGGTGAAGACGTGGAGAACATCCTTCTCAAGCTGATCCAGAACGCCGATTATGATGTGGAAAAGGCCGAACACGGCATTGTATACATCGATGAAATCGACAAGATTGCAAGAAAGTCGGAGAACCCTTCCATTACGCGTGACGTATCGGGTGAAGGCGTTCAGCAGGCACTGCTGAAGATTCTTGAGGGTACCGTCGCTTCCGTGCCACCGCAGGGTGGAAGAAAGCACCCCCACCAAGAACTCCTGCAGATCAACACGACCAATATCCTCTTCATTGTAGGAGGAGCCTTCGACGGCATCGAAAAGATCATCGAAAAGAGGACCCAGAGTTCATCCATTGGATTTGGTGCAGACATCAGATCCAAGCATGAGAAGAACGTAGGGCAGATCCTGAAGGATATCCTTCCTGGAGACCTCCTGAAGTTCGGTCTCATCCCCGAGTTCGTCGGAAGGGTGCCAATCGTCGTGTCCCTGAACAGCCTGGACAAGAGTGCCTTGGTTGAGATCCTTAGCAAGCCAAAGAACTCCCTGGTCAAGCAGTACACGAAGCTCTTCGAGATGGACAATGTGGATTTGGAATTCGCTGAGGATTCCCTGTACGCCATCGCCGAAGAGGCCATCAAGAGAAACACAGGTGCCAGAGGGCTTCGTTCCATACTGGAGGACATCATGAGAGAAGTGATGTTTGAAGTTCCTTCTGACGATACCATAGAAAAAGTCAGGATCACTGCAGAGTCGATCAGGACCAAGACCCCGGAAGTCATCTACAAGAAAAGTCTAAAAGAGGACATTAACGCAACAGCATAAAATTTGATGGGCAGACCGAGAGGTTTGTCCATTTTAGAGAGAGAGGTAATTGTATGGCTAGAAAGAGAAGGACGCTTCCCGTGATCCCCCTCAGAGGAATCACCATATTTCCATTCATGGTTTTGCATTTTGATGTAGGCCGTGAAAAGTCCATAGCTTCACTGGATGAAGCCATGCTGAAGAACCAGGAAATCTTCCTTGTTCCGCAAAAAGACAGCAAACTGGAGAATCCCACCAAGGACGATCTGATGAACATCGGAACCATCTGCGTCATCAGGCAGCTCCTGAAGCTTCCTGGAAATACGGTCAGGGTACTGGTAGAGGGCATTTCCAGAGGACGGATCATTTCCGTGAAGGAAGATCCGAGCTTCAGGGCGACAGTGGAAATCCTTGAAGACGAAGCCGTAGTCCCGATAAATGTCGAAGAGGAAGCTCTGGTCAGGTCCGTGAAGGAAGCCCTTCAGGCTTATGTCAGACATACAGGCTACATGCCTCAGGAAGCTCTGGTTTCCCTGGAGGACATCGAAGAACCAGGCAGGTTCTCCGATACGGTAGCCTCTTACCTGATGCTAAAACCTGAAGACAAGCAGATCCTTCTGGAAACGTTAAACGTGATAGAAAGACTGGAGAAACTCCTGGTCATCATCAACAAGGAACTGGAAATCGCAAAGATAGAGAAGAGGATCGGGACCAAGGTCAAGAGCAACATTGACAAGGTTCAGAAAGAATACTACCTCAGGGAACAGTTGAAAGCCATCCAGGAAGAACTGGGGGAATACGACGAGGACGCGAAGGAAATCTTTTCCTATCATGAGAAAATAGAGAAGGCAAAGCTTCCGAAGGAAGCCAAGGAAAAAGCCCTGTATGAGCTGGACAGGCTCAAGAACAGCGGAAGCTACAGTGCCGAAGGCGGAATCATCAGGACATATCTTGACTGGATCCTCGACCTGCCCTGGAGCAAAGAGACAAAGGATAATATCAACATCATCAAGGCCAGGGAAATTCTGGAGAATGACCATTACGGCCTGAAGGATGTCAAGGACAGGATCATCGAGTATCTTGCCGTAAAGAACACCTCCAAGAGCCTCAAGGGTCCGATCATCTGCCTCGTCGGCCCACCTGGTGTGGGGAAGACCTCCATTGCGAAGTCTGTGGCACGAGCCGTAAACAGGAACTTCGTCAGGATGTCCCTCGGCGGAGTCAGAGACGAAGCAGAGATCAGAGGACACAGAAGGACCTATGTCGGTAGCATTCCAGGTCGGATCATCTACGGCATGAGACAGGCAAAGAGTAGAAACCCTTTGTTTCTGCTTGATGAGATAGACAAGATGGCCAACGATTTCAGAGGAGACCCGGCGGATGCGCTTCTTGAGGTGCTGGATTCCGAACAGAATTCCACCTTCAGGGACCACTATCTCGAAGTTGAATTTGACCTTTCCAAGGTCATGTTCATCACGACAGCCAATACCCTGGATACCGTACCAAGACCTCTTCTTGACAGGATGGAAATCATTGAGATCAATGGTTATACCTATGAGGAGAAGCTGAACATCGCTAAAAAGCATCTCATCCCAAAGGTGCTGAAGGAACATAACCAAAAGGAAGACACCATCATTTTCCCGGACGAATCGATCAAACTCCTCATTGAGGGGTATACCGTCGAATCAGGCGTAAGGAATCTCGAGCGGACGATTGCGAGCCTCACGAGAAAATCCATCGCCAACATGATGGAAAACAAGAAGAAGTCCATCATCCTGACCCCGGAAATCCTGAAGGAATTCCTCGGCCATCCTAAGTTCATGTATGAGAAGGCGGAGAAGGAAGACCGCGTCGGCGTCGTCACGGGCCTGGCCTGGACGATGTACGGCGGGGATATCCTCCCCATCGAGGTCATGGTCATGGAGGGAACGGGCAAGCTGGAGCTCACGGGTCAGTTGGGCGATGTCATGAAAGAATCCGCCAAGGCTGCATTTTCCTATATCAGGACGAACAGCAAGGACTTGGGGATTACCACCCCCTTCTACAAGGATAAGGACATCCATGTCCACGTACCGGAAGGTGCGGTTCCGAAGGACGGTCCGTCTGCAGGCATCACCATGGCATCAGCCATGATCTCTGCGCTGACCGGGAGAAAAGCAAGACATAATGTCGCCATGACAGGGGAGATTACCCTGACAGGAAGGGTCCTACCGATAGGAGGGCTCAAGGAAAAGTCCCTGGCTGCCGCAAGAGCCGGAATTGATACCATCATCATTCCAGAGAAGAACAAGTATGACCTGGAAAAGCTTCCGCCATCCATTTTGGACACCCTGACTTTCATTCCGGTGAAAGACATCAGAGAGGTCCTCACCAAGGCACTTCTGGAGGTGAAATAGCATTTGAGCAGAATAATCAATGCAGAGTTCATCACCTCTGCCGTAAGAAAAAACCAATATCCTGTCACGGGATTTCCTGAAGTGGCCTTCGTTGGCCGCTCCAACGTCGGAAAGTCCACCATCATCAATGCCATCACGAACCGGAGAAAATTGGCCAAGGTGTCCAAGACACCGGGCAGGACAAGGCTGGTCAACTTCTTCCTCATCAATGGGGCAGCCATGCTTGTAGATTTGCCAGGATATGGCTATGCCAAGATTTCCAAAACGGCGAAGGCCTCCTGGGGAAAGATCATCGAAGATTATATCATCAACAGTCCAAATCTCAAGAAATTCGTCCTGCTCGTTGATTCCAGGCATAAGCCAACGGAAGACGACATGATCATGATGAATTACCTCAGGTTCTACAAGAAGGAAGTCCTTGTTGTGGGGACGAAGCTTGACAAGCTGAAGCGCAATGACATCAAGAAGAACGAGAAGCTCATCAAGGAGAGCCTGGTCCTCAGGCAGGACGAGAAGATCATCTTTTACTCCGCCACATCCAAAGAGAACCTGGACAAGGTCCTCGATGAAGTTTTCCAAGGGATTCTTCCCGAAGATGAATAGATAATATTAATCTTCCTATAATAGACAGTGTTCCAAATATCCATTCCACTACATTTTGTCCTGGGAGTTTAGGCTTCCAGGATTTTTTCTTGTAGAAACGTAGAAACCAGGGGATTTTGGGCGAAAAAAAGAGAGCCTGCTTGTGAATTGGGTTGAAATGAAGGCAGTATAAAAGGGATTCGATTGAATCCCTTGGTTTTGGAATGAAGAAATCCTATGGCTTGTTATAAATTCACCTGAGGACGATGTCTCTTTCTGTTTAATTCTTTAGAGGCAGTCCATATCTTATCGACAGCCTATCAGACTTAAGATTTTCTCCACATCGTTCTCCGCCGTTGTGTCCACATTGAAATCCCCGTTAATGGTTTTCCATTCCTCATACTGGTTCGTCAGCATTTTTTCAACGGGAATTGGTAATTTTCCCTGCATTCTTTGTGCAAATCTTGATTTGATCGTGTCCAGGGAAGCCATAAATTTCACTTTGCATGCTCCCTCAATATCAATGATTCTCTCCAACTGCACCCTTTCTGTGACCAAATATATCATTGTTTCTTCCGAAGCGCTTATCATGGAAGCCGCGTCTGATAATTTAGCATGGAATAGTCTCCAAGCCTCATTTTCATTCTTGGCCATTCTCAAGTAGTCCTTTCCACTAAACACTTTAGCACCGTTAAGTTCTTTGACTTTGTCAGCGACAGTTGAGTTGCCTGTGCAGCTTTGTCCCATAAAAATATATAACATGATTTATACTCCCTTCTGTTCATGATCATACTTGTAACCAGGTTGCTTGAACTGATCCTCATCCCGTCATCCCTTATGCTTACTGGATTATCATAGGATTCAATCTTTGTTGTATTTAAATTTGACATTAAGCTTATCAAATTTTCATATTGAGCTCATATAAAAAAATATAAATAGTCCATGTTCAACAAAGGGTTCAGACAGAGCAAAAAAAAAGGCTGTGACGGATCAGCATCTGCTGATTTATCTTGCCTTGGCACTGCCGGTGGGATTTTCACCGGCAGAAATAACTTCGGGTTCAGGATTCCTGGATCTTGCATTTGTTGCAGATTCCGTAGAAATACAGTTTGCTGGTCAGGACCTTATAGTCCGTGTACTTGACGATTTCCCGGTTGATCATCGTCATCGGAACATCCATGATGTCCTCCACCTTGTTGCAGTGGATGCACTGGATATGGGGATGGTCGGCGATGGTGGAGTCATACCTGAAATTCCCTTCGCCCAGGTTGATCTCCGAGATGAGGTTCACTTCCACCAATGTCTTTAAAGACTTGTAGACGGTGGCGAGACTCATGGTCGGGAATTTTTCCTGAAGGGAGGTGTAGATCACTTCGGCGGAAGGGTGCTCCCTCGTGTCCAAAAGATATTCATACACGGCAATTCTCTGTGGTGTCAGTTTCAACCTCTTGTCTTTGAAAACTTTCATTATTGTGTTCATCTGCTTCTCCTTAAATGTTATGGACCATATAAAAATAATAGCACAGGATTGATACATATTAAAGGACAATTGTCTCATTATTTGTCAATAATCCTTGTTATTAAATATAAATTTGCAACAAATAGGGCATATCAATTCTTTTTCCGGGTCAGGTATCTGACAATGAAGGCCAAGAAGCCAAGCAGACGGAACCCTGCGGTGACAAGAAGGGCCACCTGGATGCTGTACCGGGAATGGATGGCGTTCCCGATGAGCGGGGAAATGGCAAGGGTGACGCTGGTAAGCGTCGCGTGGAGGGCAATGCTGATGGTCCTGTTCTTTGCCGGGCTGCTTTCGAGAAGCGAACCAAGGATGACGGTGATCGTCCCTGCCGTGAAGAAGCCTGTGGCCAGCTGCATGAGGGTGTTCTGGAAAAGTGTCCTGGACAGGGCATAGAGGACCGGGGTAAGGGACATGCCCAGGGTGGCAAAGGAGATGGCTAGGGCGAAGCTTCTTTTCTTGATGAGTCTTCTCCAGAAGTTGAAGCTGATGACCATGACAAGGCTCGATACCACATTGATGATGGTCAGCCACATCTCATTGGCATGCAGGTAGCTGATCGTATAGAGGTTGAACAGAGGCCAGCCCATCTGCCATCCGAAATGGAAGATAAGGGAGGCGGTGAGAAACCGGACATATTCCTTGTCGGCGAAGCATTCCCGGATGGACGCCAGGATCTTGGTCTCGTGCTTTTCCTGTGGGAGCTCAATCTGGACTGCCGGTCTCATCTTCCGGATGTAGCCAATCTCCTTGAGACCCACGAAGAAGCTCATGAGAATGAATACCTGGTACAGCCTGATGACCGCAGCATTGTCCGTCGACAGGGAGAGGACGAACCCCACCAGGATAGACACGGTGATCTGTGACATCTGTGAAAGCTGATTGCGAAGGGTGATGGCATCAGCCCGCTCGCTCGGGGTGAACACATCTCCGCTGTAGTCCTGAAGGGAGGTGGCTGAAATGGATTCCGGAAAATTCATCAGACCGTAGATGACGACGAACACCGCGGGTTGCACGGCTTTGGGGAGAAAGGGCACCGCTGCCAGGAGAAGAGGGAAGAATCTGGAGATGTAGAAGAAGATGCTGAGCATCTTTCTCTTTGACTTTGCCCGCTGGATCATGAGCATTCCCGGCAAAGTGGTGAAGATGGCGACAAATCCGGGAAGGGCATTGAACAGGCTGAAATGGAAGGCATTTCCGCCCAGTCGGTCCAGGAATTTTATGGCATAGCTTCTTGAGAGGACTGAAACGATGGTGAAGAGAATTCCGTTGATGGCGTAATATTTGATGTTGTCATTGGTTCCCAGCAGCTTTTTTCCTAGTTTCTTGAACATCCGTACCTCCCCAGAAGAAGTCATTTTGACCATCATAGTTCAAATCGGAACCCTGTGCATCCAAATGCATCAGAATCTGTAACTGATGTCAGGATTCTGTTCCCATTCAAGTTGTCTTCAGCCTGCACGTGGTTTTCCACACGAAAAAACAGCCAGGATATTTTTTCCTGGCCTATATCTTTCCTAGTTGAATCTTAACTTGCGCATCAGGTTCTTGTCTTTAAGGATTTTCTTGAAAAGGATGTAACCTGCAATCGAGAGGACCACAAACTCTCCGAAGAAAACCTGGAAAGCGGAAAGGAAGAACGGGAGGTCCAGCATCTTGTATAAGATGAATCCGATGATGATCCCGTTGGTCAGCGCAGGCCACAACGTGGCGACAAAGAGGTTTTTCGTTCTGGCGATGAGGAGGCACGCAAGAAGCGTCGCAAGGCTTCCGAAGACGATGTCCACGAGGCCCAGGGGACTGGCAAGATTTGCCAGGATGCATCCGATGACCAGGGAATAGGTGTACCTCTTATCGATGAACACAAGTAGGATAAGAATTTCCGAAATCCTGAACTGTATTCCATAGTAACTGAAGGGGTTGAGCACAGTAAAGATGGCATAGAGGGCGGCGACGACGGCAGATTTGGCGATAAACTCCACTTGGTTTATTTTTTTATCTTCCATATTTATTTCCTTTCTCATGCACATTCAAGCAAGCCATATTATAGCATAAAGAGACAAATGCATCATCTTTTTTTAAGCGCGCTCGAGGATTTATCATGTCCGAATCCCGAAAAATTGCAGCAAATATCCCTCTCCCAGCCTCATGGCAAGAAGAGGGACACTTTTTCCAACGATAGCTCACTTTGTTTCCCGAAGCCTCATCTGGGATGCCCTTTCTCTTGGAAACGGCCAGGGAAAAAGTGGGTGGCGCATTTCTTTAGTATTTGTCGACATTGTATTCCTGCGTGTGTTCAATAAGAAGTTTCTGCTGTGTGTTCCAGAGCTTCTCCGAAAGGTCCACATAGAAGTTATGGGGATATTCGAGCCTGAGGACTTCAGGCCACAGCTGGTTGAGTTCCTTGGCAGAGTAGTCCCTGATTTCCAGCACAGTGGGACTTTTATAGACAAGTTTCCCTTGGTCGAAGATTTTCACCTGAAGGTCCCGGACATAATACTCGGTGAAGGTCCGTCTCTTCCAGGTATAGATGGGATGGAAGATCGTCAGGGGTTCGCTTTCATCGATGACTTCATCGTTGATGCAGATCAGATCCGCGACAGCCAAGTTGGACTTCTTGGAGTAGATCCTGTAGATCTTCTTGAAGTGCGGGGTGGTGATCTTCTCCTGGTTTTCACTGATTTTGATTTTAGGCATGACGACACCGTCTTTTTCCATGGCAACAAGCTTGTACACGCCACCGAAGACCGGTTCGGATCTTGCGGTGATGAGCCTTTCTCCGACACCGAAGATATCGATCTGTGCGCCTTGGGCCAGGACATCCTTGATGATGTACTCATCAAGGGAGTTGGAAACGATGATCTTGACATCCGGGTAACCGGCCTCGTCGAGCATCTTCCTGGTTTCCTTGGTGAGGTAGGTGATGTCTCCGGAATCAATCCTCACGGACTTCGGTCTGAACCCCTTGGGGACGATAAACTCATCGAAAACCCTTATGGCATTGGGAACTCCTGATTTCAGGACGTTGAAGGTATCGATGAGCAGGGAGCATCTGTCCGGGTAGACTTCCGCCCATTTCTTGAAAGCGACGTATTCTGAGTCGAAAAGCTGGACCCAGCTGTGGGCCATGGTTCCGGTGGCTGGAACATTGAACATGATTTCCGCCAGGGTGTTGGCCGAGGAGGTGCAACCGCCGACAATGGCCGCCCTGGAACCATATATGGCGCCGTCGTAGCCCTGAGCCCTCCTCGAACCGAATTCGAGGACATCTCTGCCTGCAGCGGCCCGCACAATCCGGTTGGCCTTGGTGGCGATAAGCGTCTGATGGTTGATGGTCAGAAGGGTCATGGTCTCGATGAACTGCGCCTGGATGATCGGACCTCTCACCGTGACGAGAGGTTCGTTGGGGAATACCGGCGTCCCTTCCGGGACAGCCCAGACATCGCATTTCAGTTCGAAGTTCGCCAGGTAATTCAGGAATCCTTCACTAAAATATTTCTTCTTTCTCAGGTATTCGATGTCGTCTTCGGTAAAGGTCAGGTTTTCCAGATACTCGATGAGCTGGTCTACGCCAGCCATGACGCAAAATCCACCTTCATCCGGAACCCTTCTGAAGTACATGTCAAAATAGGCGATGGTATCCTCCACGCCGTTTTCAAAATATCCGTTACCCATGGTAAGTTCATAGAAGTCTGTCAGCATTGTCAGGTTTCTTCCATTTCTTACATCGATTATTCTTTCCATCTAATCACCTTTCCCGATTTTTTATTTTATTCTAACTTATTATAACAGATAGGGTAATGTTTTCGATAACTTATATTTTGGAGAGAATCCTTGTTCTGTGTGGTGTGAGAGGCATTGCACCGGTATTTTCCGGAATAGTCACCGTAACTTTGTGCATAATGTCCATGGGGGAGCCTGTACCCTGGTGAAAGAGGTGTAGCGGCAGACATGCAGTAAGCTTTGGGGGAGATCACGAGACGGATGCCGGGGAAGTTAAGCTGGTCATTGTTTTTCAAATAGGGTACAATAGGGACTTATGGGCAAGGAAGAGGAATCTTCCCTGTAAACAGAAAAGTCTTCAAGAAAAGGAAGTGTTTTTAAATGGAGGCGTTAAGCGTGGAACTGGATAAGTATCAGGAAAAGGCATACCGTACAGAAGAAATGAAAGTCCTCGTCGTGGCACCACCAGGTTCAGGAAAGACGACAGTCATGTTAAGAAGGCTGGAATATCTTCTTTCCAAGGGCGTCTCGGCCAGGGAAGTGCTTGTGCTGACCTTCTCGAAGGCATCGGCCACAGAGATGGAAGAACGGTTCAGGAAGAATAACCCTTCAAGGCCTTTTTTCGGGACGATTCACGGACTCTGCTACAAGATCCTCAGACATAAGATGGGGAGCATGAAACTCATCTATGGCAAGGATGAGTACCTGATCAGGAGCAAGCTCCAGAAGGAGCTGAAGCTCGACCAGGACGATGTGGACTCGATTTTGAGGGACATCTCCAGGTTCAAGGTGAAAAGCTTCCTCCAGGAAAAGGATATCCCGGTAACCTTTAAGGATGAGATCTTTAAAGCGGCCTTTGATATTTATGAGAAGGAAAGGGAGAAGAAGGGGCTTTTTGATTTCGATGACCTGCAGATGGAAGTCCTTAGGCTCTTCGAGAATGAAGAGGTGCTATCTGCCTTCAAGAAATCGAACCCTTATATCCTCATCGATGAGTTTCAGGACCTGGACCCTGTCCAGCTTAGAATCATCCAAAAGATATCCGAGGGGATGAGCCTTTTTTGTGTGGGAGATGAGGACCAGTGCATCTATGCCTTCAGGGGCTCGGACCCCAGAGGAATGATTGATTTCGAAGAAATGTTCAATGGGAAGAAGGTCTTCCTTAAATATAACTACAGAAGTACGGAAAATATCGTCAAGTACGCCGGAGAAGTGATCAAGTTCAATGCGATGCGGAACAAGAAGGAGCTTCTTGCCAGCAGGAAGGAACAGCGGAAAATCACGAAGATCTTTCCTGAGACCCAGGAGCTTATGCTGATGGACCTGGCCAAGGAGATCAAGGCAGACAACTTCGGGACCTATGCGGTCCTTTATCGCACCAACCGCGAAGGGATGCGGGTCAAGGAGTTCCTGAGAAAGGAAGGTATCCCCTTCAAGTCCAGGGACAGCTATAACTTCTTCAAGGGATTTATCGCAAAGGACATCCTGGATTATCTTCGGGCAGCCTACCAGAATGACAGACAGGCCTTTTTGCACATTGTGAACAAACCTTACAGGTATATCTCCAAGGAGGATTTCCGGAAGATCTCCCTGGGCGGGGACATCTCGGATGTCCTTCTAAATCCGGAGCGGAACAGCTACTCTCTGATCAAGAACCGGGAGTTCCTGAAGGACCTGGCCGGAATCAAGAGGATGACGACAGCAAAGATTGTCGGTTATATCGAAAAGGTTCTGGGCTATGAGGACTATCTTGTGAGCTATTCGGAAAGGACGGGAAGGAATCTAGACGAGCTGAAGGAGGACCTCGATGAGATGAAGGAAGTGGCGGCCTACTACGACAATCCTCTGGATCTTCTCCAGGCTTCCACACAGGAGGCAGAAGACGTCGTCGGCAAAGTGACCCTCTCTACCGTGCACGGGGTCAAAGGGCTTGAATTCGACAAGGTTTTTGTGCTCAACGCGGTTGAAGGATATATGCCCTATGGCGCCTCCCCGGAGAACCTTGAGGAAGAGCGGCGGATCTTCTATGTGGCGATCACACGGGCCAAGGAAGAACTCAATATCTATTCGCCCAGATTTATTCACGGAAAAGAGAGAAAAAGAAGCCGATTCGTACTATAATAATGGGTGATACAAAATTTTATGCGCATGCGAAAAAGATTAATGTGAAATATAGGAGAAGTTATGAGAATAGAAATTGGAATGAATGAAGCTGGGCAGACACTGGAGAAGTTTCTTAAGAAATACCTTAAGGACGTCCCATTATCGGCCATCTACAAGACCCTGAGAAAAGGTGACGTCAAAGTCAACGGCAAAAAAGGAAAAGAGAAGATGTCCCTGGAAGACGGGGACGTCATCGAGATCAAGTACCTCCATTCCGATGCTTCAAAGACCAAGAAGAAGGTCCCTGAAGTCGAAGCCCAGTTCAAGGTGACCTATGAGGACGAGAACATCCTCATGGTGGAGAAATGGCCTGGAATCCTTGTCCATAAGGACATGGAGGGGACCGACATCACCCTGACGGACCAGGTATTATCCTATCTGGTGCAGAAGGGCGACTATCTGCCCAATGAGGAGAAGACATTTTCACCTTCCCCGGTCAACAGGCTGGACAGGAACACCTCGGGCATCGTCATTTACGGAAAGAACTTCGAAACCCTGAAGACCTTGAACGAGATGATCCGGGAGAACCTGATCACCAAGAATTACTACGCCATCGTCAAGGGGAGAATCAAGGACGGCGAATACCGGGCCTTCATCGAGAAAAGGGAAGACAATAATGTCAGCAGCGTTTCGGAAGAGGCAGGACCGATGAAGAAAGAGATTGCCATGACCGTGAAGACCATCGAGTCTTCCGGACAGTACTCCTTTATCGAACTGGACCTCCTTACGGGCAGAAGCCATCAGCTGAGGGCTCACCTGGCCTACCTTGGCAATCCAATCATTGGAGACAAGAAATACGGAGACAAGCAGCTGAACAATTTCTTCGTCAACAAGTACGAGCTTAAGTTCCAGTATCTCTATGCCTACAAGATTACGTTCAAGCATTCGACGGGCAATCTTGAATACCTTGGAAATAAGGTTGTGGCGGAGAAATTGCCACCCCTGTTCAAGAAAATCAAAAATGACCTGTTCAAGTTTGATTTGTAATTTGGAGGGAATATGAAAAAGCAGTCAACTGGAAGGGGCTTTGCATACCTCTCCATCGCAGAGCTCCTTGTCAAAGTCATGTCTGTCATCTATGTTCCACTCCTCGTCATTATCCTGGGGGATGTGGGACATGGCATCTACGCCATATCCTATGAAGCATTCACCCTGATCTATGTGCTGACGAATGAGGGAATCCAGAGGGGAATCGCCAAGCTCATTTCTGAGCTCCATGCTACGGGGAACCCCCGGGATGCCTTGCGGGCATTCAGGCTGTCAAGGACGCTGATGATCTCAGGAGGGCTCTTTGCGTCGCTTCTCCTGTATTTCATGGCGCCTTTGATTGCAAGTGCCTCGGCAACGCCTCAGGCGGCACTGTCCATCCAGGCTCTGGCGCCGACCGTCCTCATTACCGCCGTCCTTTCGGCCTACCGGGGATACTTCATGGGAAGAAGCTTCATCTCGAAAAACGCTGTTTCAAAGATCATCGAACAGCTTGTCAATGTCGTGATCTCCCTGTCCGCAGCCTATTTCCTCATGAAGATCGGTGTGGAATATGGTGTGGCTGGAGGAACCCTGGGTACCAGCCTTGGCGCCCTGGTTGCTGTCTGTCTTCTCGTTTGGGAATTTCGCAAGGGGAAATTGTACAGGATCAGGAAGAGTGACCAGGATACCGAAGCCTACTATCATTCCAACAGGGAACTCATCAGAAAGCTCCTGTCCTACGCCTTCCCCATCACGCTCAGTGCCGGTATGATCCACATGGGAAATTTCATCGACATGTTCATCGTGAACAACAGGCTGCTTGATGCGGGCCTGACCTTCACCCTGGCAAAGACCGCATTCAGCCAGCTGGCCAGGTTCAAGAACCTTGTCGTCGTGCCGAATACCTTCATCGTTTCCCTGGCATCGGTCCTTTTGCCTGGAATCGCGGCAGCCAATGCAGTGGGGAACAAGGACGAGGTCAAGAGGAAGGTCAATTTCTCGACAAAGATCCTCTTCACCGTCACCCTGCCCAGTTTTATCGGCCTGGTCGTCTTGGCGGAGCCGATCTATGCGATCCTCTATCCGGGAAGGGGGGGCGCGGAACTCCTGAAGTACGGCGCTATCACAGTGATTTTCATCGGATTCATCCAAGTCCAGAATGTCATCTTCCAGGGACTTGGAAAGTTCTACTGGGGCGCGGGGACGATGCTCCTGGGAATCATCGTCAAGCTGATGCTCAACTATGTCCTCGTCGGCATGCCGACGGTGAATATCTACGGCGCAGTGGTTTCGTATTTCATCAACTACTTCATTCCCGTTATACTCAACCATATCCTCATCACCAGGGTGCTGAAGTATGATATGAAGATTTTCAAAAATGCCATCAGCCCGGCCATGTCGGCCATCGCCATGGGCCTGGTCATCTTTGTCCTGAACCGGGTCTTCTTTATGGCTGGAGGAAACTATGTCGTGGAGACCTTGCTTACCTTCATCAACATCATCATTGGCGTCCTCATCTATACTGTCACGCTCCTTCTCACCGGAGGCGTGACCAAGTTGGACCTTAAGGACATGAGTCCCAGAGTGTACAAGATGGTTCCGGCGGTCATCAGACACAAGATGAAGTAAGTCAAAAGGTCAAGCGCCGGTCCTATTTCCTTAGTCATCATATAAAAATAGGGAATTTATAGGCCTCATCCTCTCCTGCCATGATTTGCAGGGGGTGGTGGGGCTTTCGTGTTGCAGCAGATTTGCCCCAATCTTGTTCCGAATAAAGTTCCATAGTGAGATGGGGGGGACGGGAGCAAGCCCATGGCAGGGGAACGGGAGGATTGGAGACGCAGGGGAGAGCCCATTGCGTCAGAGAAGACGATGGCGATAAAAATTAATGTGTCATTGGACGAAAAATGCAATATAATAGAAGATATATAATTGACACTGATTATCAACTGATTAAAAATAGGATTATAAATATATAGAGGGGATGAAGGTGACAGGAGCTTCATGACCCAATTTGAAACGGAGTGGTTCAAAATGGAAGAAACACTAAACAATAACAAGAGAAAAGCAATGGAGAATACCTACGGCAAGATGCTGACAGGAATCATGCTGGCTGCGAACCCTTTCAAGAAGATGGCTTTCAAGACCCCCTGTCTCGTGCATCGGTTCATTAACATCCAGGCCATCGTCATCCTGGAAAACGAGGGAAAGGACAAGGCTGCCGCGTTCTATAAGACCTTTATCAAGACCCTGAATGAAGGGGCGACCTGGGCCGACCAGGATTTCAAGTCCATCAACCATTTCTACCACAACGAGAGGCAAAAGGGGTTATATGGTTTCTCGGACGGATTATCCGAAGCGCAGAAGAACAGGGATAAAGCCCTCTTTTTCCTGGAGAAGGACAATCTCCAGAAGTCGGTCTTCTACCTTGGCGTCGTCTGTCACCTGATCCAGGACATGACCGTGCCCCAACATGTGAACAACAGGCTCCTGGATAGCCATAAGTCCTACGAGACCTGGATCAAGAAGAAGATCTTCGCAGAAATCGACTATTCGGTCAATGAGGGGATCATGAGCTTTGAGACCTTTGATGACTACATCAGAGAAAATGCCATCATCGCCAACCACTATTACGAGCTGTACAAATCCATAGAAGACAAGGACGAGATGTACGAGAAGCTTTCACGGAAAATGATCACAGTTGCCCAGAACACCACAGCAGGGCTTCTGCTTGACTTCTACGAACAATATTATGAGAAGGCATAAGGAAAAAAGATGAAAGTACTTTTAGCGGCAATCAATTCAAAATATATCCACACCAACATCAGCCTGAGGTACCTGGAAAAATCAGCGAGACACCTCCCCTACGAGTGTGTCCGCAAAGAGTTTACCATCAACGAAAGCACCGCAAGGATCCTTGAAGAGATCATGGAAGTCGAGCCTGACCTTATCGCGTTTTCAGTCTATATCTGGAACTTTGAGATGGTCAAGGAACTTTCGGTACTGATCAAGAGCATAGATGAGAAGATCATGATCCTATATGGGGGACCTGAGGTCTCATACGACAGCATAAAGCATCTTGGCTTCATGGCGGGGGACTACATCATCCGCGGTGAAGGCGAGAAGACGTATGAGGACCTTATCGGGTCTCTTTTGCATGGAGAAGACCTGATGAAGGTCAGGGGACTGACCTACCGGTACGGGGACAGGGTCATCAGCAACAAGAACCGGGAGAAGATGGACCTCACCCTCGTACCCTACCCCTATGAGGAGGACGAGGATTTGAGGGGAAAGATCGCCTATACGGAAGCGACCCGTGGATGCCCTTATATGTGCAGCTACTGCCTCTCCTCATCGGAGAGGGACCTGAGGTTCCTTCCCTTTGAGCGTGTGGTGGAGAACATCGGAAAGCTCCTTAAGACGGGGACGAGGATTGTCAAGTTCATCGACAGGACATTCAACATCCATCCGGATGCCCTGAGAATCTGGGCATACCTCATCAGCCTGGACAGTGATGTGACATTCCATTTTGAAATCTCGCCGGACCTGATCCGGGAGGAACACCTGGAACTGCTCAAGAAGGCACCTCCAGGGAGGATCCAGTTCGAGGTGGGCATCCAGAGCACGGAGAAGTCCGTGCTGATGGAAATTAACAGGCACATAGGATTCGTCCAGGTCAGGGAGACGCTCCTAGGCCTGGGAAAGCTAAAGAACATCCATACCCATATGGACATCATCGCGGGGCTTCCCAATGATACGCCAGATTCCTTCAGGAAAAGCTTTAATGACATTTATGCCCTGAAGCCGGACATGCTCCAGCTCGGATTTCTCAAGGTCATCAAAGGCACCCCCATGGAAGAGAATGCACAGCAGTATGGAATCGTCTATAGTCCCTATGCGCCCTATGAGGTGCTGAAGACCAGATGGATGAGCTATGAGGACCTCCGCTATCTTCATCGCACGGAAGAGGTCCTGGAACGATACTATAACTCGGGGCGATATCAGTGCACCCTTGACTTCCTTCTTAAGGTGGTAGAGGATCCCATGGATTTCTACGCAAGGCTGGGAAACTACTACAAGGACCAGGGATACTATGAGAAGAGTCCAGGCATGAAGGACCATTACCGGATCCTCAGGGACTTTTCCCTGCAATGGAAGAGGGATCTGGATAGGGACCTCCTCAATGAGCTGCTGAAGTTCGATTATCTTTATTATAACAAGAAGCAGTACCTCCCGGATTTCCTAAATCGCTACTACCTCCAAAGCAATGACCTGAAGCTTAATCTGGCCAGGGAAATTGGCAGGAAGGTTCATGTGGAGCTATACAGCCTCGACATTCTCCTTTATCTAGAGACGGGAAAGGTAGACAAAACACCAACTCCGGTCGTTTACGACGAAGAAACCGGAGAGATAATTGATAAAATTTTAGCAGAGCACTTGGTATAAAGTCCAATGTAGGCGTAAAATGGTACAAGGAAAATATGACACCCTCATATGGGAAAAGAATCTTCTCATATAGAGATAGAAGTTTTGTTGATACCGTGCTAGAATGAAAAAGTATGGTAACGATTAAATTATACATAGAGAAAATTTATCTGATCGGAGGTGAGATATATGGCAAAGGAAGCATTAAATGCAGTAAAGGAAGCTGAGGATATAGCCAGAGATATCATGGCAGAATCTATGCAAAAGGCAAGAGATATCCGGCGAAATGCTGAAGGTGAAGCCGAGAGGAAGTTCAAGGAAATTCTTTCGGATGCCTCAAAGGAAGCTGATTTATTGAAGGCTAAAGCAAAGGCTGAAGGAGACGGGATCGCAAGACCTATCCTTGAAAAAGGGAAGCAAGAAGCATCCCGACTGGAATCCCTTGAATCCAAAAATCTCGGTGATGCAGTGAATATTATTATTGAGAGGATTGTGAAGGCAAATGGCAATCGTTAAAATGAGCAACTTCAGCCTGTTTACATTCGACTCATATAGAGATGAGCTGCTCCAAGAACTTCAAAAATTCAGTTATGTCCACTTCACAAATCTCAAACAGAATGCATCTCTTTTGGAACAGGGCCTGAACGTTCTGGAAATCCCGAAAGAAATCGAGGAAGTTGATGAGGATATCAAGGACGTCAAGTACGTCATTGACCTTCTGAAGAAATATGATGACCGTGAGACAGGGCTGAAGGGAATGATCAAGGGAAAGGATAATTTTACTTTCGATGAATTAGAAAGTAAGGTCAACGATTTCAACTATTCTCCCATCATAGAGAAGTTCAGAACCCTCTCTGGGCATGTGGATAAGCTGAATCAAGAGGAAATGAAGCTGAAGGCATTAAGTGATGAACTTAAACCATGGAAAAACCTGAACTACGACGTACGCTCCTTGAGGGATTTCAGTTTTAGTTATATTTTCACGGGAACCGTTCCTAAGAAACTTCTGGATAAACTGAAGAAGGATACCCTTGAACTTAAGGAAACGTACCTGGAAGTGATCAGCGAAGGAAAAGATGAGGCCTATATCCTGGGGATTACCTCTAAGAATGAAAAAGATGCTTTCAGTGAGATCCTTCG